>Ga0315905_10000005_pt1 | contig 232605 bp, 229 predicted proteins | sample LakEriMetagenome_5_FD_203522 | JGI IMG/M metagenome (GOLD analysis project Ga0315905, IMG submission 203522) | Freshwater fungal communities from buoy surface, Lake Erie, Ohio, United States - Buoy 4 MA121 | ecosystem: Environmental > Aquatic > Freshwater > Lake | place: USA: Lake Erie, Ohio...
CGCGGATGAGGACGCACCAGTCCCGGCAATCCGACATTGAAGACAGCCGCCGTTCGCGAGGCTTTGCGCTCGGCCAAGCTTGCCGCCTGCGCACGCGTCAACACGCCGGAAAGGCGCGAAAGAAGAGATGTCATGTCCTGCCTTTCAGAAAAAATCAGAGACGGCGCACTTTGGGTTCGCCTGCTTCGCGCCCCAAAGCCAGCGCCGTCACCGCCCAGACAAGCGCATCGAGCCGGTCGGGCGAGCGGCCATTGTCGAGTCCATCCGGGCCAAAGGCGCACATTTCATCTTCAAGCGCTGGAAAAGCGCCGACATGATGAATGCGACCCTGTTCATAAAGCTGGGCGACGGGCGCTGCGCGCAAATATTTGCCGCGCGTCGCGCGCACCTGGCGCACGGGCGCTTTTGCATCGGCTTCGGCAATCACGGCGCTCACCATATCGCCGCCCTGATTGACCTCTGCGACAATTTCATCGGCCTCATGCCGATGGTAGAGCGCAACAGCAGCGCGCGCCCATTGCGCCGGACGCACAGCTGAAAGCGTTGCATCCTGCAAAATATAGACATGCCCCGCTTCGCTTTTTCCCGCGACCACAAGGCCGCAGGCATCGGCGCGCGCATGCGAGGAGGCGGGCGGATCGATCGCCACGACAATTCGGCGCAATGGCGGCGCAGCAGCAAGCCGATAGCGCTCCAGCATGTCGCGCGTCCACAGCGCATCGGCGCGTTCCTCGATCATTTCGCCCTGCAATTCCTGTCGGCCCAATCTTGTGCCTGCATAGCGGCGCACAATGCGCTCGAGAAAATCGACGGCGAGATTTTCGGCATTGGCCGATGTGGGCGCATGCGACAGAGCCGTTTTCGGATCGGCAAGCAAGCGTTTTAAAATCGGCACGGGGCGCGGCGTTGTCGTCACAACCTGACGCGGATGGTCGCCAAGGCGAAGTCCGAATTGCAGCATGTCAAAAGTCTCCTCGGCATGTCGCCATTTGGCGATTTCATCGAGCCAGGCGCAGGCAAATTGCGGCCCGCGCAAAGCTTGCGGATCCTCGGCAGAAAAAGCCTGCGCCGTTGCACCATTGGGCCAGGCCAGACGACGCCGCGAAGGTTCCCACAAGGGGCGCTCATCGCGTGCATGAATGGCGAGCAGTCCCGAGACGCCTTCAATCATTACATCGCGCACATCGGCGCTGGTCTCGCCAATCAGCGCAATGCGCGAGACCGGCTTTGGCGAAAAACCCGGCAGGCCAAGCGCCATGCCGCGCACCCATTCGGCGCCGGTGCGGGTTTTGCCGGCACCGCGCCCACCCATCACCAGCCAGACGGTCCATGGTCCGCCATCTTGCGCTTGCGTCGGCGGCCATTGGTCATCGCGCGCGCGAAGATCCCAATCGGAAAGGATCTTTTCCAATTCGCGCGGCGACAGGCCGGCAATGGCTTTATCCAGCGTCCCTGCTGCCGCGCAATCGCTCAAGGCGCTTGACAAGCGCGGCGCGCAATGTGGCCATGTCGCGGGGGATTTCGTCATGGCTTTCATCCTCTGCGGATTTTGCACTCTCGCCCCGCTCCGCTTGGCCAAGCTTGCGCAGATCGCCAAGCGTGCGCACGAGCAGGCCGAGCACGCGCGCCTTTCGCTCGGCGCCGGGCGCAGCATCCTTTTCAATCTCAGATTCAGCGCGCGCAATTTCACGGCGCAAAGCGCGCGCGAGGCGTCGCTCGAGCGCAAATGTATCCACCTGTTCGTCGCTTGCTTGCGGCGTCGCGGGTTCGTTCAATTTTGGCGCGGCTGCGCGGCGCTCCGGCCAATTGTCCCTCTTGCGCAAGGCGCGAAAGGCTGCGGGCGTCAGTCCGAGAGCGGCTGCAATTTTTGCAAGCGGCGTCACGCCCTCGTCGTAAAGCGCGCGGGCGCGGGCCAGCGCGGCTTTGCCTGGCTTTTTCATGACAATGTCTCGAATGAAAAAGCCGGACCTCTCGGCCCGGCTCAAATCCCTTTTTGGGAGCGTGCAGCAAAGCTACACGAAGAGCGTCACACTGTCAAGGATAAAATTCCTATCCCTCTCAGCGCGCGAAACGCCCGATCAGCCCCTCCGCCTCAACAGCAGAGATCACATCGGCATATTTCTGATGCATGTCGAACAGATTGAGCGCGTGGGTCGCCTCATGACGATCGAAACATCCATCTTCCACCACTTGCACGCGATAGCGGAAGGCTGCTGCATCCACGACAGTGGCGCGCACGCAGCCGCTTGTTGCTTCACCCACGACAAAGAGCGTATCGACGCCCAGAAAATTGAGATGCGCTGCCAGCGGCGTGCCCCAGAAAGAACTGGGCGCGGTTTTCTTCAAAACAATTTCGCCCGGCAGCGGCTTCACCTCATCGATAATATCGGCCGCGCGCTTCTTGCGCTCCAGCGCAGCCGCATCATTCGACATGCGCGGCGGATGATCGCGGTGGGCGGCCTCAAACCAGCCGGTCATGCCGGAATCGGCCATCAGCGTAATATGGACGATCGGAATTTTCGCCGCGCGCGCAGCACCCAGCACACGCTGAATATGCGGCAGAGCATCCCAGCCCTTCATGCCGCAGCTCGACGGCCAGGTCTTGATCCCCTCAAGCAGGGGCTCGGGCTTGTCGCCGAAAACGGCGCGATAAAGATCGACAAGAATGAGAGCCGGCTTTTGCCCCAGGCCGACACGCCGGTCGGGCGTTTGCGCCAGATGATCGCGATCGGATTGCGTGAGAAACGGATCCCAGATACGGCCAGCCATTCTTCTTCCTCTCAACAAGATCAAACGCCCGCTCTGTTCGAGCGGGCGCTGGTTTTCAAAACATCAGGCCTTCAGCAAGTCCTGTACGCGCTCTGGCGTGAAGGGCATGTGATACATGCGCTTGCCGGTGAGGCGATAGAAAGCATTGGCCACGGCGCCCGGAATAAACGGATTGCCGATTTCACCAAGTCCGGTCGGGCGCGCATCCGTCTCGATGAATTTGACTTCCATCACTTCCGGCAGGTCGGACATGCGCATCAGATTGTAATCGTGGAAATTGGTCTGTTCCACAATACCGTCCTTGATGCTCATGCTCTCATGCAGCAGGCCCGAGAGCCCGTAGATGATCGCGCTCTCGACATTGGCGCGTGCAGGCCCCGGCGTCACGATCGTGCCGCCATCCACCGCCACCCAGACTTTGTGAACATGGATCTTGCCCGTCTTGCGATCGAGCGAGATTTCGACAACGCCCGCACCCAGCGAGCCGGAGCGTTCGCTGATCGAAATGCCAAGCGCGCGGCCCTGCGGACGCGGCTTGTTCCATTCCGACATTTCCGCCACCGTCTCAAAGACGCGCTTGGCCTTGGGCACAGCCGCCATATTTTTAATGCGGAACTCAATCGGGTCCATATTGGCGGCGACCGCCATTTCATCGACCAGATTTTCAATCGCAAAGACATTGAACACATGGCCGACAGCGCGCCAATGTTTCAGGCGAATGCCATGCGACACGCCGCGCCGCTCGATATTCTGATTGGGAATATCGTAATAGGGAATGCGAATACCCGATTGCAGAAGCAAGCCGCCGTCACCCACAACGCAATGTTTCCAGCCAACCACTTTGCCGCTGGCATCTGTGGCTGCCTCGACGCATTGGAAAGATTGCGGACGGAACATGCCATGCGCAATATCTTCCTCGCGCGTCCACAAAAGTTTCACCGGGCGCCCGACATCTTTGGCGATGATCGCGCATTCGGCAGCATAATCGCCAAGTGTGCGCCGGCCGAAACCGCCACCCATATAGCATTGGTGCAAAGTGACTTTCTCAGGCGCAAGGCCAAGTGCCTTGGCCACTTCATCGCGCGTGGCATCGGGGGCTTGCGTGCCCTCCCACACTTCAGCGCTCTTGCCATCCTTGGCGATGCGAACCACTGCATTCAGCGGCTCCATCTGCGCATGATAGCCATAATCGCTGCGATATTCAGCCTTGTAGATTTTTGCAGCACCCTCGAAAGCCTTGGCAGCGTCACCTTTCTTCTCAATGGTAACGACATTGGCCTTCGGGTCTGAATGGACCTTTTCATAGGCTTCGAGCGCCTTGTCGGAATCGAAATTCCCAGCGCGTCCCTTCTTCCATTCGACGCTCAACTTCTCGCGCGCAGCAAGAACCTGCGGCCAGCTGCGCCCGACAATAGCCACGCCATTGGGCACGGCAACGGTCTTCACAATGCCGGGCATTTTCACCAATTCAGCATTGTTCCAGCTCACCGGCGTGTCGGTCTGCCGATGCACAGCCGTCGCATAGACCATATTCGGCAGTTTGACATCGATGCCATAGAGCGCGCTGCCATTCACCTTTTCCGGCGTATCGCGGCGCGGCACGCCTTTGGTGATGAGCTTCCAGTCCTTGCGCGGCTTCAGCTCTTCCGGCTTGATCGCGGGCAGCTCTTTCGGCACTTCGCCCTTGGCAGCAATTTCGCCATAGGACAGCTTGCGGCCATTGGCGGGATTGATGACGAAACCATTCTCGGTGCGCAATCCCGCTGCCTCGACCTTCCACATTTTGGCAGCATTATCGATCATCACGCGGCGCACCTGCGCGCCGGCAATGCGCATTTCGTTGAAATAGAGCTGCGTCGCGCGGCTGCCGACAATCGCCATGTCGCGTTCGCCGTTGAAAACATAGCCGTAGACATTGCGGTCCGGCGGCGCCATTTCGATCCGCACCTTGGACCAGTCAGCGTCCATTTCTTCGGCGAGAATCATCGGCAGAGTCGTCTTGGTGCCCTGCCCCATTTCAGCGCCTGCACTATAGACGGTGACAATGCCATCGGGCGCGATGCGCACCCAGGCATTGAAAACTTTCGCCGGCTTGGCAGCCGTATTGGCGAGCGCTTCGCCGACATCGCCGCCAATGGCGAGACAGAATGTCATGCCGCCCATGCCGGCCAGCAGACCGCGGCGCGAGAGCTGAACGGAGTCTTTCATCGTTCCGGTCATGATCAGGCTCCCTTCGCAGCGGTTTGAATGGCAGCGATGATCTTGTGATACGTACCGCAACGGCAAATATTGCCGTCCATATGTTCCACGATTTCCTGGCGCGACGGCGATTTGGTTTTCGCCAGCAATTCGGCCGCCTTCATGATCTGGCCGGATTGGCAATAGCCGCATTGCGGCACTTCCAGCGCCACCCAGGCCTTTTGCAGCGGATGCGAATTGTCTTTCGACAGACCTTCGATCGTGGTCACCGATTTGCCGGCGACATCGCCGGCACTGGTCTGGCAGGAGCGAACCGCCACGCCGTCGATATGAATCGTGCAGGCGCCGCAAAGGCCGGCGCCGCAGCCATATTTGGTGCCGGTCAGGCCGGCGACATCGCGGATAGCCCAGAGCAAGGGCGTTGTGCGGGGCACATCGAGCGACACTTGCCGCCCGTTCAATTTGAACGAGATCATGCTTCCTCCCTGCCAAATCGGCTCACAGCCGTTTTTGATCTTTTAATGGAAGCAGTCTGCCCAATTTCCGGCGGCTTTGGAAGGGGGGCTCCCGAGCCCCCCGCGACAAAAAAAGCCCCGCGCCAAGGCGCGGGGCTCAGACCCTTCAGAGGCTTTTAGCGCTTGAAAGCGTCCCAAAGCGCCGAGAAGGATTTGTCGACCACCCGATCATAGGCAATGGGGGCCGGCAGCAATCCATTTGTGATCAGCAGCTCATTGTTCTTCTCGATCATTTTGGGCGTAATCGCAGGCGCATAAGTATTCACCTGCTTGATCACGCTGGCCCGGACCACATCCGCACTCAGGGCCGGGAAGGAGCGCCCTGTCAGGACAATCACTTCTTCGAGATTTTTCGGATCGGCAATGAACACCTGCGCCTTGATCATGGCGCGCATGACCTTTTCAACGGTTACGCGATTTTTCTCGATCCAATCCGGCTTGCCCTGCAATGTGACCCAGCCCATGTCCTGGAACACTTCCGCGCCCTGCCCCTTCAGCATGTCTGAGACATAATGAAAGTCTTTCTGGCCCTCCACGAGAAGGCTTTGCGTCGGCTCCACCATCAGCGCCGCATCCAGATCTCCGGCGCGCATGGCCGGGCCCATATTGTCCTGGCTGCCGAGCGGAATGAGCGTGATGTCGCCGGTCGTCGACCATTTATTCTGGTTTGAAATATAGCGCATGGCCATGTCGGAGAGACCGCCGCGCGCCAAAGTGCCGACCTTCATGCCTTTTAAATCTTCAATCTTCGGCACGCGACCCAATTTATCGACGATGCGCTGCGGCACGATAATGGCACCATTGACGGTCGATTGCACGGTCATGACGGCGACGATGGGCTGTCCGGCCTGAACAACCTTCAGCATGTTTTCGGTCGCCGCCGATTGCAATTGTACCGATCCGCCGAGCAATGCCGGTGTGGCCGTTGCGCCGCCGCGGAAATTGGTAATCTCGACCTGCAGGCCCTCATCCTTAAAATAGCCCTTGGTCTCGGCCAGATAGAGCGGCAGCGAGAACAGGGAATGGACGGAACTGCCGATGGTCAGTTTCGTCTGCGCAAACGCCGGTGCGGCGCCAACCAGAGATGCTGCAACCGCCCCCACGGCTGCAAGCATTTTCGCTTTTCCGAAATGCAGAGACATATGCTCCTCCCCTCAATTGGTCAGGCCGATTGTGGTCGCCAGACCGTTAGTCTGCGCGTGAGCATCTTGATCAGCAGATCAAGACACACCGCACAAATCATCAGCGTGAAGAGCGGGACCATCATGCCCGTCGTGTCATAAGACCCGCTCGCTGTATTGATCATGTAGCCAATGCCCGCCTGCGCCGAGATGAACTCGCCGACAATGGCACCAACAATGGCAAAGGAAACGCCGACCCGAAGACCCGCGAGAATCCACGGAACCGAATTCGGGATCAGCAATTTGACAAAAATCTGCAGCCGCGAGGCTCCCAGAATGCGCAGGGCATTCACATGGTTCGCATCGACCGATTTGACGCCCTCATAAGTATTGACCATCAGCACGACGACGACGAGCGATAGCGCCAGCAAAAATTTCGAGGCGAAACCAATCCCGACATACATGACCAGAAGCGGCGCCAGCGCCACACGCGGCAGCGCATTGATGGCCATGATGAAGGGCTCCAGCGTGCGCCCCAATGTGCGCGAGACGCCAAGCATCAGGCCGAAGAAAACGCCGATCAATGTACCGGCTGCAAGCCCGCTCAAAGCCTCATAAAGCGTAACCCATGTATGTCGCAGCAAAGATCCATCCATGAGCCATGTCTGCGTGCGCGCGGCAATAAGCGAGGGGCTCGACACCCAGAACGCATTTTTGGGATTGCTGACAACAGCCCATTCCCACGCGCCCAGAATGGCGACAAGCAAAAGAAGGCGATAGATCGTCACCTGCATGATCAAACCCCGCCCTGAACGACTTCGGGGCGCAAATCGTCCCAGAGATTTTGCCACAGCGCAGTAAAGCGCGGATCCGAGCGCATGGCATCAAGCCGACGCGGGCGCGGTATATCGATCCGATATTCCGCCTTGATGCGCCCGGGGCGCGAAGAGAGCACGATGACGCGATCGGCCATGGCAATGGCCTCGCCAAGATCATGCGTGACAAGCACCGCTGTCTTGCGATGGCTTTCCCAGAATTCCAGGAACGACGCCTGCACGATGAGCCGTGTCTGGCTGTCGAGCGCACCGAAAGGCTCGTCCATCAAAATGATCTGCGGATTTTTCAGCCATGTGCGCGCCAACGACGCACGCTGCCGCATGCCGCCCGACAATTCGCTTGGATAATGATCTTCGAATCCGGCCAGCCCCAGCACGGCAAGAATATCTTTTGCACGCGCATATCTGTCTTTGCGGCTCATGCCATCGAGTTCAAGCCCCATGGCGACATTGTCGATGAGATTGCGCCAGGGCAATAAAGCATCGGTCTGGAACATGTAGCCGATGCGCGGATCGAGGCCTTGCGAGGGCGAACCAAAAATCTCGACATGCCCGCTAGACGCCGGCAGAAGACCTGAAATAATATTGAGCAAAGTGGATTTGCCGCAACCGCTGGCGCCGATGAGAGCAACAAATTCACCTTCGGCAATGTCGAGATCAATGCCATCGAGTATTTGCAGACCGGCGCCATTCTTGCCCGCGAAGCGACGCGAGACTGCAGTCAGGCGAATGGCCGCGCCAGCGGCGCTTGCATTTTCGCTGCGGATCATCTGTGTCGTATTCGTCACGGCAATCCCCCCAGACTGTTTCTTGATGTCGCCGTCTCAATCCTCATCGACACTGCGGCAGGGCGTATTGAGCGGTATGCCCTGGCGCCTGCGCCGAACATAGCTTTCGCTGCGATGCATCCATTCGCCGCGCGTGGCCTGTTCGGCAGCTGCATCCCAATCTTGCGTCCAGTCGCCCAGAGAATAACCAAACCATGGCGATTCCGGCCGCAGTGCCGGCAGGCCCAGCCGCTCCCAAAGCGCTTTGGCATTTTCCATATATTCGCGCTTGGGCAGAGCCAGCGGCGGCATGCTTGTTTTCATCGTCGCATCGACCAGCATGGAGGAATCGGACTCTTCCTCTGCAGTGGTGCGCGGCCCGTGACCGCGTTCGCGATCCTCGACGATTTTCGTGTCCTTCGCCGGATTGCAGCGATAGGACATGGCCCAGAAAACAGCATCGGCATTTTCCGGATCAATATCTTCATCGACCGCAATGACGAATTTTCCAATCGCCGCCTGCAGAGCAACCGTGCCATGCAAGGCGCGCCAGATTTCGCTGCGCACGGAGCCCGGCGCAAATTGCAAAATCAAAACGCGGCGCAAATTGGTGAGCGGCTCGTGCATGGAGACGCGGCGAATGCCTTTGATACCAAGCGTGTCGCGCAAGAAGCTCAAATATTGCGGCTCATAGGCAAGGCGCTTGATGACGCTGGATTCGCTCGGCGTCACCTGCGAAATCATCGAGGCCAGAACAGGCTTGGCCCGATGCGTGATCGCCGTCACATTCACAATGGTGCTATATTCTTCCAAAGCCACATAGCCATGCGATTCACCGAACGGGCCCTCGGGCTCCAGATCATGCGGCTCGACAAAACCCTCAATCACAATCTCGGCTTCTGCCGGCACGATCAGATCATTGCTATGGGCGCGCGCGACGCGAATGGGTGCGCCCGCCAAAGCGCCGGCCACACCAATCTCGTCAATTCCCATCGGCACTTTCTGCGGGCCGGTCAGCGCCACGACAGGCGGACAACCAACGACAATGCAGATCGGCATACGCTCATTGCGGGCCTGATATTTTTTCCAATGTTCATAACCGCCGGGCCGCGTGCTCACCGCCAGCATCATGCCAAGACGCGTCGGCGCTTTCAGTTGCAGCCGATAAGTGCCCATATTCTGCGCGCCTGTATCGGGATCGCGCGTGATCACACATGTTGCCGTGAGATAGGGCGCAGCATCGAAGCCCGGTGTAGAAATGGGAATGGGCAAAGCCTCAAGTCCACTCCCCGGTCCTTCAATTTGCGCACCTGTGAGGATCACATCCTGACAGGAAGGCTTGTCCACTTTGATCGGCGCCACTGGATGAGCAATGGCATTTTTCCACGCCGGCCCGATCTGCTCATTCGAAGTGAGCCCCATGCTGGTGCGATAGATGGCGGCAGAAGCCGCAAAGCCGCCGACAAGCATAGGCATGTCGTAAGTGCGGCCTTTTGAATCGACAATATTGGTGAAGAGAAAAGCGCGTCGATCGGCTTCGGGAATGCCACCGCGAAACTGCCAGCGCACGAGCGGATGCAATTCCGTATCCTTATTGACCGGCTGGTCGATGCGATAGAGAAGCCCGGCAGCGTCGAGCTTTTCAATATGATCGTGCAGATCGGGATAGGAGCTGGCTGCGCTCATTTATTCTCTCCGGGCTTGCGGATGAGGCCCACGCCTGCATCCCAAAGACCTTTGGCGAGAACTTTGGTGGCCGAAATATCTTTCTGGAGTTCCGCCTCGCCGCCCGAATTGAGATCGGCTTCGAGATTGCGCGCAAATTGATTCATGATGACCTGAGCCGTGCTTTGCACGAGGGCTGCACCGCGACCATATTGCGCGACAGGGCCAACCAGAGTGATATCGCTCTCGACGATCAGCCGCGTGCCCTTTTCGCTCGCGCTCATCGTGAAGACAACATCGGCCTTGGCAGCGCCACGCGCTTTTTCTTCATTGCCTTCGGCGCGAGCGACAACGCGATGCTGACTGGCATCGCGCTCAAGGAAAGCCACTGTGCCTTTAAAGCTCAGCGCCACGGGCCCGAGCTTCACGGCAACTGTGCCGACATGGCTGTCATCGGGCCGGGATTCGATCAGCTTGGCGCCGGGTGCGCAACGGGCGACGCGCGGAATGTCGTTTAATGCATTCCAGGCATTCTCAAGCGGAATGTTGAGATCCATTTCATTCCGGATTTTCATGGCATCATTCCTTTTTTCCTGAATCTGCATGCACAATGCCGGCTTCGATCAAACCCTTGATCTCGGCATCGTCGAGCGAAAGAACGTCGCGCAAAATCTCTTGCGCATCTTGCCCCAGATGGGGCGGGAAAGCATGCACGCGTTCGGGCGTATCGCGATATTTCAGCGGGTTTCCGGCAACACGCAAAGTTTCGCCCTCTGCGCCAGCCAGTTCCAGCGTCATATTGCGATGCTGCACCTGCGGATCCGTCAATGCGCGATCGAGCGTTGCCACTTCGGCAGCCGGAATTTCAGCTGCAATCAATTCATCGGCCCATTGCGCTGCAGGCTTTTTCGCAAAGGCTTTTTCCAGCAAGAGCCAGAGCTCATGGCGATTGGCATAACGCATTTCATTTGTGGCAAAACGCACATCATCTGCCAGATGCGCCAGATCGAGCACGCCGCAAAGATTCTTCCACATGCGTTCCGTATTGGCGGTGATGACGACATCGCGCCCGTCGCCGCAGGGAAAAGAACGATAGGTTGGAATGGAATCATGTCCCGCGCCCTGACGGCCCGGCACTTGTCCGGACGTCAGAAAATAAGCTGCCTGATAGGCCAGCATGGCGACCTGGCAATCGAGCATGGCAATATCGACCCATTTGCCGCGCCCCGTGCGTTGCGCCTCGATCACGGCAGCAAGAATGCCGGTTGAAGCATACATGCCGGAGGCCAGATCGCCGATGGGAATGCCCGAGCGCACGGAGCGACCCTCCGGTTCACCCGTGAGCGACATGCCACCCGACATGGCTTGCACGATCATGTCATAAGCGGGCCGGTCGCGATAAGGTCCATCCTGCCCAAAGCCGCTGATCGAACACCAGACGATGGAGGGTTTTTCGCGCGCAATCTCGTCATAGGAAAGGCCGAGGCGCTCCAGCACGCCGGGGCGGAAATTCTCCACCACAATATCGCTGGCCAGAGCGAGGCTCTTGAGAAGAGCGCGCCCGCGCTGCGTTTTCAGATCGAGCGAAAGGCTCGATTTATTGCGATTGATCGACAGATAATAAGCGCTTTCGCGTCCGACAAAATGCGGCGGCAGGCGGCGCGTCATATCGCCATCGGGCGCTTCGACCTTGATCACCTCTGCGCCAAGATCGCCCAGCATTTGCGTGGCAAAAGGGCCGGAGAGAAAAATCGTCAGATCGAGCACACGCAAATGCGACAAGGGTCCGCTGCGCGCGGGTTTTTCTTTTCTGTTCTGGCTCATGCCCTCATTCATCCGAATGCCAATTCATCATAGGCGCCTGCTGCTGTGAGCAATTCAACAAGACGGCCCGGCGTCAGCGGCGTGTCGGTGACATGCACGCCAAATTCTTTCAGCGCATCCTCGATGGCAGAAATGATCGCTGCCGGTGCTGGAATAGTACCGCCCTCGCCGGCGCCCTTGACGCCGATCGGATTGAGCGGCGAGGGCGTCTCGACATGGGCGATTTTGCAGCTCGGCACATCGCCCGCCATGGGGATGAGATAATCGGCAAAGCTCGTCGTCAACGGCTGGCCAGCATCGTCATATTGCATCCATTCAAACAGCGCATTGCCAATGCCATGGGCAACGCCGCCTTGCACCTGTCCATCAACGATCAACGGATTGATGATATTGCCTGCATCATGGGCGACGGAATAATTCAATATTTTCACGCCGCCTGTCACAAGATCGACTTCGACTTCCGCCACATGCGTGCCGCTGCAATAGGCGGCCTGCGGGGGCGTGAAATAGGCGGTGTTTTCAAGCCCCGCCGTCTGGCCCGGCTGCATGGAAAAGCCCGGCATGCCTTGCGACATGCGCGCCAATTCGCCGAACGTCAGAACCGGCTTATTGCCGGTGCGCGCCATGACTTCGCCATCGGCAATGTCAATATCGTCAGGCGCAACGCCCAGCGCCTGCGCTGCAAGTGCCACAATCTGCTTGCGCACATTCGTGCCGGCAATTTGCGCCGACGATCCGGCATTGACTGCCTGGCGGCTGGCAAAAGCGCCCACGCCATTGGCAATGGCGGCCGTATCGCCAACTGTGATGACAATATCCTCAAGGCGACAGCCCACGGAATCGGCAACAATCTGCGACAATGTCGTGCGCGTGCCCTGCCCCTGCTGCGTAGCACCCGTTGCCACTGCCACTTTGCCGCTTTGCAAAACACGCACAGTCACGCCTTCAAACGGGCCAAGCCCCGTGCCCTCGACATAATTGGCAAGGCCAATGCCGATATGGCGACCCTTGGCGCGCGCTGCTTTGCGACGCTCTTCGAATGAATCATATTCAGAAATTCGCAAGGCTTCCGACTGTCCCTTGGGATAATCGCCGCTGTCATAGATGAGCGGTTTGCCGTCACGAAATGTCAGCCCGACCGAATAGGGCATTTGCTCCGGCTGGATGAAATTACGACGCCGCAATTCGGCGCGATCAATGTTCAATTCGCGCGCGACGCGATCGAGCAGTCGCTCCATTGCAAAGACAGCCTGCGGACGCCCAGCCCCGCGCACCGGCGTCGTTGCGACTTTATTGGACAGAGCCACACGCACATTGAGCCTGTAGGCCGGGATCACATAAGGCCCCGGCATGGTGGCCGCTGCAATATAGGGCATGATAATGCCCCACGGCACAAAGGCGCCGGTATCGTGCAACAGCGCACCGCGCACGCCGAGAATCTTGCCGTGATCGTCAACGGCAATGGCGACATCCCAATATTGATCGCGCTCTTGCGTGGCGCAGATGAAATGTTCGCGCCGATCCTCGATCCATTTCACCGGCTGGCCGAGTTTCAATGCGCAAGCCGCAATGACTGCTTCTTCTGCATAAAAAATGGCCTTCGGGCCAAAACCGCCGCCGACATCGGGAGCGATGCAACGGATGGATTCAATATGCCGGTCGAGCATGTCGGAGAGCATGCGACGCCCGATATGCGGTGTCTGGCTTCCGGTCCAGATGGTCAGAAGATCGCTGGCAGAATCATGCGAGGCCAGAACGGCGCGCGTTTCCATCGCCATGCCGCCGCCGCGATGCTGCCAGAGGCTTTCCTCAAACACATGCGGCGCGCGCGCAAAAGCGCCATCGACATCGCCATATTCCATCTTGAAATCGGAGGCGATATTGTTTGGCAGATCTGCATGGGCCACCGGCGCATCCGGCGCAATGGCGGATTTCAGATCGCTCACTGCGGGAAGCGCTTCATAATCGGCATCGATCAGCGCAAGCGCATCTTCGGCAATATAGCGCGAACGCGCAATGACGACCGCGACGGTCTGGCCGACATAGCAGATCTCGTCCACCGCCAGCGCATGTTGTGTGCGAAGCGCTGCAATGGCCGCATTGGGCACAAGCATGGGCATGCGCTCGCGCTGCATGCGTTCGGGCATATCCGCACTGGTGAAAACGGCAATCACGCCATCCAGCGCAAGAGCGCGCGAAGCGTCAATGCCGCGCAGTCGCGCATGGGCATAGGGGCTGCGTAGGAAACAGGCATGCAAAGTGCCCGGAATTTTCACATCATCGACGAAGCGTCCCTTGCCCTGCAACAGGGCCGGATCTTCAATGCGCTGAACGCGCGCGCCAAAATGTTTCGCGCCCATGTCAGGCCTCCCGCGCGGCAGCAAGCCGCTGTGCGGCATCGAGTGCTGCATCCACAATGGCAGCATAGCCGGTGCAACGGCACAAATTGCCGCCAAGCGTGTCGCGCACCAATTTCTCGCTGGGTTTGGGATTGTCGCGCAGCAATTCAGTCAGCGTCATCAGCATGCCGGGCGTGCAATAGCCGCATTGCAAAGCATGATGCTCCTGAAAACATTGCTGCAGAATATTGAGCTCGCCATTCTGGGCCAAGGCTTCGACGGTGGTGATCTCACTGCCGTCTTCCTGCACGGCAAAGGCCAGGCAGGAGCGTCCCGACAATCCGTTGATGAGCACGGTGCAAGCACCGCACACACCATGTTCGCAACCCAGATGTGTCCCCGTCAGGCCGATTTCGTGGCGCAGAAAATCGCCCAAAGTCATGCGCGGATCGATCTCGCGTTCATATGAAACCCCATTGACGCGCAGCGCAACTTTTTGCTTGCCCATATCAGATCCTCGCCATGGGTGCGCCTGCGGCCTGTGCCGCATCGGCAATTGCGCGCATGGTCAGCATTTTGGCCAGATGGCGCCGATAATCGGCAGTGGCATGGACATCGTCCACCGGTTCCAGTCGCTCGACTTCGGCAAGAACGGCGCGCCGCAAAAGAACGGAATCGAGCCTGTGGCCGATCATGGCGGCTTCAGTTTCATCAAGGCGCAGCGCCGTTGCACCGACACCATTAAGCGTGATCGACAGACGCTCGACAATGGCACCAGCGCCAAGCTCAATCATGGCTGCTGCCCCCGCAATGGCGAAATCGCCATGCCGCCGGGCAAATTCGTGAAAGCCAAAACCATGGCCTTCGCGCCAGCAGGGAAATTCAATGGCGACCAGAATCTCATCGGCCTCCAGCGCGGTCTCCAGATAGCCGCGCAGATAATCGCGCGCCGAGATGCGGCGCTTGCCGCGACAGCTCGCCAATTCGACCATGGCATCGAAAGCCAGAGCCACCAGCGGCAATTCAGCGGAAGGATCGTTATGCGAGAGCGAGCCGCCAATCGTGCCGCGATTGCGCGTCTGGCGATGTCCGACATGATCCAGAGCTGCATGCATCAAAGGCAGGCGGCGCGCGATGAGGTCGGAAAATTCAAGCTCACGCTGGCGCGTCATGGCGCCAATGCGCAGAACATTTCCCCGCTCTTCAATGCCCGACAATTCGCCGATACGCGCCAGATCGACAAGGTGGTCGGGCTGGACGAAGCGAAAATTCATCATGGCGACGAGCGATTGTCCGCCGGCAAGAATTTTTGGATTCTCCAGCGTGGCGACCAAGTCGAGCGCCTGCGCGAGGCTTGTCGGGCGGTGATATTCGAAAGGTGCTGGTTTCATAGCGTGAACACGTGAATGGAACAGGCGCCATGATCGAAGCCTGCTATGCCGCCACCCGTTGCATGGGTGAGCCCGACTTTCGCGCCCTCGACCTGATGTTTACCGGCACGCCCTTCAAGCTGGCGCACGATTTCGACTGCCTGCACAGCGCCTGTTGCGCCAACCGGATGACCGCGCGACAAAAGTCCGCCCGATGGATTGACCGGCACGCGCCCGCCCAGAGAGGTGGCGCCGCTCGCCAGCAAGTCATAAGCGCCACCGCGCTCGCAAAGCCCGAAAGCCTCATAATACATCAGCTCGGCAATGGTGAAAGCATCGTGGATTTCCGCCACATCAATATCACTCGCCCCAATGCCCGCCATTTCATAGGCCTCATGAGCGCCCCGCACAGTGAGTTCGGGGAATGTCATGTCACGATAGCCGTTGGTATATTTTCCAGACGTGACTTCGGATGCGGCAATGCGCACGCGGCCCTTGCCGAATTTGCGCGCCGCTTTTTCCGAGCCGATGATGAGCGCGGCTGCGCCATCGCCTGTCGGGCAGCAATGCCAGAGCGTGAAGGGCTCTGCCACCATGCGCGCGGCCATGACTTCTTCAAGCGTGACGCGCTTCTGGATTTGTGCATTGGGATTGAGCGCACCATGATCATGCGCCTTGACGGAGACTTGCGCCAATTGCGCTTCGGTCAGGCCGAATTCATGCATGTAGCGTTTGGCGCGCATGGCATAAAGCGCGGGCATGACCATGCCCTGATTGACTTCCCAATCCTCGCGTTCGAGCGGCAATGTGCCGCCGCCGAATTTGGTGAGCTTTTCGACGCCGATCACGGCAACAATATCGCAGGCGCCGCTCTTCACCGCCATCCAGGCTTGCGCCAACGCAGATGAACTCGACGAACAGGCGTTTTCAACATTGACAATCGCCATGCCCGATATGCCGAGCGCTTTGGCAACGCGCTGTCCGGCCAGCATGCCGCCAAGCGCGGTGCCGCAATAAACAGCATTGATATCGTCGGCGCGCACACCTGCTTCCAGCATGGCTTCGCGCAAAGCCGGCCAGCCGATTTCAGCCAGCGTTTTCTCGGGATATTTGCGGAAGGGAATCGCACCCGTTCCCAAAACATGAACGGCGCTCATGTGCGGCCTCCCGCAACAGTCGCGAAGAGATAGGATTTCAGAATGGCGCCATCGGGCGCTGTGCCGACGCGGCCCTCGCCCAGCCAAACGCGCCCGCCGATCTGCACGGACGAAGCGCTTTCATCGATATGGGCAAAGATGCGAATGCCCTCAGCCAGATCGACATAGCCAACCGTGTAAGGCACATCCCAGCCCTTGGGCGCCATATGGACGCGCGAATAAGAATAGAGCTCGCCCTCGCCAGACAGGATTTTGTCGTCAATCTCCAGCGACAGGCATTGCGTGCAAACCTGGCCTTTGGGAAAGCTCAATGCGCCGCAGCTTTTGCAACAGCCGCCTTTCAGCTGCAATCTGCCGCCCTGCAGCGCCACAAGTTCCGGATCGACGAAACGCGGCCCCTCTGCCGCCTCATCCTTCTGTCCCGACATTTGAACCCGCATCCTCCCAGAGTGGCGATGAACTCGCTTCTGACTTGAAACGACCATGAGCCGAACCAGCTTGTCAATCAAGGCACTAAGAGTTTGTTCGCTTAACCGGAACAAGTGTTCGCTTTTTTGTGCATGAACTCATGCTGCGCTGCGAAAGAGGTCGAATCCAGCTTGCTCTGATCGTTTGAATGGAAATATCGTTCGACTATGCAGAACAGTCGCAATCCTGTTTCCAAAACTCTCCGGGCGCTGGCCCGCGTCGTGGAATATCCCGGCGGCGAGATTGGCGTGCGGGAATTGGCGGCTGCGATGAAGGTTGCGCCAAGCAGTGCCCATCGCCTGCTGATCGGGCTCACCGAAGAAGGCTTCATGCGGCAAAATCCCGAGACGGGGCGCTATGAGGTTGGTCTTGAATTTCTGCGCCTCGCCTATCTGGCGAGCGGCAAGTCGCCGCTGCGCCAGCGGGCTTTGTCGCATATGCGCGCTCTGGTCGATGCCTGCAACGAGACCGCTTTGCTTGGTATTTACGATCCGGTGCGGCAGGAAATGCTGTTTGGCGCCAGCGTCGAATCCATGCATCAGCTGCGCTATGCGATCGAACTCAACAAATGGTCGCCCGTCTATACGGGTGCATCGGGCCTTGCGATTCTGGCCTTTCTTGAGGAAGCGCATGTGCACAATATCATCCAGCGCACGCGCCTGTCTCCGCTCACCCAGCATTCGATTACCGAGAGTTACAAACTCTCAGCCGAGCTCGAAACCATCCGCCAGCGCGGCTATGCTTTGACGCGCGGTCAGCGCATTCAAGGGGCGGTTGGTCTGGCAGCACCGATTTTCGGCAGCAATGGCGAAGTGATCGGTGATGTCTGCCTGACAATTCCCGAACAAAGATTCGATGCTGCAAGCCAGGATCATCTCATCGGCCTGCTGCTGGAATGCACCAACAAGATCACGATCGATATGAGCGGAAAGCCGCAAGCCAAGCGGCCAAGCGCAGCATGACGTCCGCAAGGGGCGCATGAAAAGGGAGGAGACAAAGTGACGGACAATCTCAATGTCCTGTGTGCGGGCGGCTTTCGCGCCGCCATGGATCTCATCGGGCCGGCCTTCGAAAAACAGAATGGCGTCGCTCTGACCTACACTTATGCAACGCCGGGCAAGACGCGCGAAATTCTCGAAAGCGGCTTTGCCTTCGATGCTGGTGTGATTGTCGCAGGCGTTTTGAAAAAGGCGCAGGCCGATGGCTTTGCGCAAAATGTGACGAGTTTCAAACTCGCCATTCCCCCTGTGGGATTGGGCGTTCCGTCCGGGCGCGATGCACCCGATGTGTCGAGCCTCAATGCCTTTCGCGAAGCTGTGGCAGCGCTGCCTTCCATCGGCCTGTCCGATCCCAAGGCCGGCACAAATCTGGGTGCAGAAACGCTCGCCCATGCAGATCGTTTGGGTTTTGGCGCAGAATTGCGCGCCAAAGCCCGCATGTTTGAAGGGCCGGGCTCTTTTGTCTCTGCCGCTGTGGCGCGCGGCGAGGCCGATGCGGTCATCACTCTTGCGAGCGAAATCGTGCCGATCCCCGGCATTCGTTTTGCCGGGCGACTGCCGGCTGAATTGCAGACCGAATATGCCATGCAGGCATTGGCGCCCAATCCTGCAACACACAAGGCGCAGGCCTTGATGGATTTTCTGCGCAGCGAAGAAGCCAAAGACATGATGCGGCGGGTCGGCCTCGATCCGCAGGCGTGAGGGAGAAAGCGACATGAAATTCAGAACATCTTCGGGCCTTGCGCTGAATTACAAAACACGCGGACGCGGGCGCACCATTCTCCTCTGTCATCCCATCGGCATGCGGGCCGCTTTCTGGGATGATGTCATGCTGGCGCTGGAAGACGAATATCGCACCATTGCGGTTGAAACGCGCGGCCATGGCGAAAGCGACGTGCCGACAAAAGCTTTCAGCCTGACCGATTGCGCTCAGGACATGGCCGAACTCGTGCGCGCTGTCGGCCAAGGCCCGGTCATTGCAGCGGGCTGTTCCATGGGCGGCATGATCGTGCAGGCGATGATGGCGCGCACGCCTGATGTGCTGCGCGGCGGTGTGATCGCCAATACGGGCCATCGTCGTGATGATGCTGGCCGGGCCATGCTCGAACAACGCGCAGTGACGGCGGAAAAGGGCATGCCGGAAATTCTGCCCACCACTTTGACGCGCTGGTTTTCGTCAGACGTGCAAGGCCTTCGGCCCGATCTTGTGCTGAGAGCGCGCGACTGGCTTTTGGAAAACGATCCGATTGTTCACGCCTGGTCATGGCGCGCCATTCGCGATCTGAATTATGCCGATGATCTGGCGAAGACGAAAATTCCCGCCATGGCAATTGCCGGCACGCACGATCAGGCAACGCCCATGCCGGCCATGCAGGATATGGTCGCCTCCATTCCCGGTTGCCTCTATCGCGAATTCAAGACCGGCCATATGACACCGATGGAAGAGCCAAAGGGCTTTGCCGACGCGCTGCGCGATTTTGCGCGCGGCATTGCCTGATATCGGCAAGCGTTTTTCCAAACAAAAAGGGCGCGCTGTTGCCAGCGCGCCCTTGTTTTTTGATTGCGAAACTTATTTCGCGGCCGCGCGCGTCATCGTCCAGGTGTCTTTCGAACCCTCGATCGTGCCCGACATGCGATTGCCATCGACCTTGCCCTTGTAGCGCTTGCCGCCGGCTTCGAATTCAACCGCATCGGCATTGATCTTGCCCGAGGTAATCTGGCTCGTCGAGCCACCCATGGTGATCGAGCCCGCAAAAGTCTGATAGGTCTGGTTGAGCGAGAGGCGGCCATTGGCGCCGCTCCATTCACCGCCGACCTTGGCCGGCACGATCCAGAGCATGGCGCGACAATAGCTCGTGCATTCGCCCTTGGCTTCGGCGCGCTCATCGGGGTTCCAGTCGCCCATGTCGAAGGAATTCGACACAACGCGCGTGCCCGGCTTCATGTCCAGAATGATCGGCCGCAATTTGACATTGAGATGCGGCAGCAGGAACAGGGTCAGCACGGTGGCTTTCGAAAAATTATATTCGAAAATATCGCCGTGAACGAATTCGACCATATTGGTGACGCCGGCATTTTGCGCATTGGTGCGCGAGAGGCGAACCATGTCGGGATTATATTCAACACCCAGCGCCTTCACGCCACGCTTGGCAGCAGCAATCACGGTGCGCCCGTCACCCGAGCCCAGATCGATCAGGAAATCCTGTTTCGTCACTTTCGCCATGTCGAGCATGCGATCGACGAGACCGTCGGGCGTCGGCACCCAGACGACATCCTTGCCCATCTGGCCGACGGAAGGCGTGTAGGTTTCTGCCGTCTGGGCTGTGGCCAGAGCCGGGCTCAGGGCTGCAGCCAGGACGGCGGCGCCGAGGAAATGGCGGAATTTCAGGCTTTTCTTCATTTTCGAACTCCTGCGGACAAGAAGATGCGGGATCAATGCGAAAGGTGCGAATTCTGCCCCTTGGCGCGATAGAAGACCAGCGGAAGCCCCGCTGCAACGACGGCCATGCCAGCCAAAGCTCCAAAACCCGTGTAAGTGACACTGGCGTAAAGCATATAGAGGCAAGTGGCGCAAAACAGGATCGGCGTCAGCGGGTAAAGGGGCACACGGAAGGGCAATTCACGCTGCGGCTCGCGGTGGCGCAGAATGAACAGCGACAGCCCAACCAGAAACAGGAAGGCCCAGAAAATCGGCGCCGTATAATCGACCATGGCCTGAAAGCCATCGCGGCTGACACTGCCTGCAGCCACCAGAAGCAGCGAAATCGCGCCCTGCGCCAGAATGCCGTTGCGCGGATTGTCGCCGCGCTCATCCCAGACGCCGAGACGGCGAAACAGCGGCAGATCGCGGCCCAGAGCGTAATAAGTGCGCGCGCCGGTGAAAATCGTGCCGTTGATCGTCGACAAAGCCGTCACAATGACAATGAGGCTCAAGATGATCGCCCCCGAATCGCCCACCGCCAGACGCATGAGATCGGCGCCCGGCGCCTGCGAGGCGCGCAAGCCCTCCAGCCCGAAGGTCCAGAGCATGGCGACATTGACGAAGACATAAAGCGCGGTCAGCACAATCGTGCCCGCCACCAGCATGCGCGCTGCATCGCGCTGCACATTGCGCATTTCAGCCGCCACATAGGCCACTTCGTTCCAGCCGCCATAAGTGAGCAGAACGAGAATCAGCGCCAGCCCGAGCGAGCCGGAGGACGAGGCGGCGGCCGCCGGTGCGGGTGCCTGATTGACCGAAAAAAGCGCCGCCGCAATGACCGCCATGACGGCGACCACCGTCAGGCTGGTCAAAATCACCTGCAATCTTTTGCCCGGCACAGTGCCCAGCAGATTAAAGGCCGTCACGCCGATCACGGACAGAGCTGCATAAATGGCCGCGCTTTTCGGGCCGAGGCTGAAAATCTGCGAGGCATAATCGCCCAGCACGAAACCGACCGCCGCAATGGCGCCCGTCTGGATGACGGTGCCACGCGCCCAGCCGAAGAGAATGGCCACTTTCGGCCCATAGGCACGCCAGAGAAAATGATATTCGCCGCCGCTATGGGGCTCGGCGCTGGCCAGTTCCGCATAGCAGAGCGCGCCGATCAGCGTGATCAGGCCACCAAAGACCCAGATACCGATAAAAGCGGCCTCGCTACCGACATTGGACGCAATCAGGGAGGGCGTCTTGAAAATTCCTATCCCGATGACAATGCCGACCATAATCGCCACGCCATCGACCAATGACAGGATCGGCTGCGGCTTTGCCGCATCAGCCTTGGACATCCCGGACTCCCTTTTTTCTCTCAAGCTTCAGTATAGGCCGGCATCCGGGCATGACCAGACCTGCCCCAGCGGTTTCTCCTTACGCCGGGCCGCTCTCAAGAGAACTTCACAAGATCGCGCGCCGGCGCCCACCCCCCGGCAAAGCCCGGCGCAAAAGCCGGAATCCGCCGGAGGAACAGGCCAAAAGGGCGCGCGGCACCCCTAGCGGGCCGAAGCCTTGCGGATATAGGGGCCAAGTTCGCGGGCGGCGCGCTCAGCGAAGGTCGGGTCGAAACAATCGTCCGCCTTCAGCCCCTTATTGGTGACATCGCCCTGTTCCTGGAAGAAGACCAGATCGCGCTGCACGCTCTCCAGCGCCACTTTGCCATCCGGATCGGCCGCCTGCGGTGTGATCTTGCGCAACAGAGCCTCGGGAACTTTGGAGCGCTGCGAGAAAATGCGAATCACCTCATCGGCGCCGCCATCGGTGCGCCAGCGTCCATTGGCGAGCGCATCATTGTAATCGCGCGTGCCGCGCAAAAAGGCTTTCATGAAACGATGGGCAACATCCTTGCGCTCGGTGCGAAACTTGTCGCCGAAGAAGAGCATGGACAATTCATACATGGAGACGAAATTTTCCGTCGGCTCGAATTCGACTGCCAGCCCCTGCTCGGCAACAATCGTCTTGAAAGGCTCGTTCATGATCGAGCCATCGATGGCGCGGTTCTGAAACGCTGCGACCTGCTGCGGGAAAGGCAAATAGACCTTGTCGATATCGGCATAATTCACGCCGCCTTTTTTCGCCGCCTCATTCAGCACAGCCCAGGGCCCGACGCCCGCCGCGCCTTGCGCAAATTTCAGCCCCTTCAGATCGGCATAGGATTTGAAACGTCCGCTATCGATCAGATCCTTGCGGATCATGACGCTTTGATAAACATAGCCGGGTTCCGTGCGGCCCTTGTCAGCAACAATGCGCACGCCGATCTTGCGATCAATCGCATTGAAAAGAGACGCCGCTGTCGCGCCGCCACCGACATCGAGATCGCCCGTGCCGAGCGGAGGAATCATTCTCGCAGACGCATCGAAGACGATGAGTTCAGCCTGAATATTTTCCTGCTTGAAATAGCCTTTTTCCTCAGCGATCAGAACGGCAATATCGCCTATCGTATTCAGCACGCCGATCCTGACGAGATCGGCTGCACGCGCTGTTTCGCTGAACAGAACGATGCTTGCCGCCATGGCGGCACAAACCATGAGTCTGGATTTCATCTTGCTCCTCCCGGTCGGCCCGTGGCCGTTCTTTTCTCTTTGGGACCTTGAGGGTGGAGCAGACGCGGCTCTTGCGCAAGCACGATCACTTTCGTCTTTCGACTGAAACTCGCACTTGATCTTGCCTTCATCTTACATGAACCTGAGCAGCATCAACCGGCGCGGACCGGGCTCGAAAATGAATTGCGGGAGGATATGATGAAACCCACGACCAAGCGTCGCCGTTCCGTTGGAGAATACGCTCTTCTTCCCATCGTGGCCTGTGCCTTGGCAACGCCTGCGCTCGCACAAGATGTTTCGGCCTTTTATGGAAGCCGCAATGTCGAAATGGTTGTCGGTTATCCGCCGGGCGGTTCCAACGATCTTTATGCGCGCGTGGTCGCCGGACATATCGGCAAACATATTCCCGGCAATCCGCGCGTGATCACGCAAAACATGCCAGGCGCCGGCAGCCTGCTTGCCTCCAATCATTTGTTCAATGTCGCGGCCAAAGACGGCAGCGTGCTCGGCGCCGTGTCGCAGGGCATTCCGCTGCAAGGCCGCCTCGGCCATCCGCAAGCCCGCTACAAGGCCGCGCAATTCAACTGGATCGGCCGCACGAGTCCCTCAGCCAATGTCACCATGGTCTGGCATACATCGAAAGCGCGCACATTCGACGATGCGCTGAAAAGCGAAATCGTTCTCTCCGCCACCGGCGCGGGATCGACCGTGACGCTTTATCCGCAAGTGATGAACGAGATTCTGAAAACGAAGTTCAAACTCGTCATGGGCTATAAAGGCTCGCCCGAAGGCATGCTCGCCATGGAGCGCGGCGAAGTCGAAGGCCATTCGACTTCCTGGGAAGTGGTGAAAGCTGTCAATCCGGCCTGGATCAAGGACGGCAAATTGCGCTTCCTCGTGCAGCATTCGATCACGCGCCATCCCGAATTGCCGAATGTCCCGACCTCTGTCGAATTGGCGAAGAATGAAACCGATCGCGCCATTCTGCACACGATCATGAGTGCGGCTGAAGTTGGCAAAGCCTATTTCACAACGCCCGGCGTGCCAGCAGAGCGTATCACCGCCCTGCGCCGTGCTTTCGACTCGATGATGAAAGATCCGCAATTCATCGATGCCGTGACGAAACTGGGTGGCGACGTCACACCAATGCGCGGCGAAGAGCTGCAGCAAATGATCGCCGATCTCGACAAATTGCCCAACGATCTCGTCGAGCGCGTCAAGGCTGTCTATAACGAGCAATAATCCCATGCATTATGACGCATTGAAAAACGCCCACGGGCTCAAGCACGATCCGTTCAAGGCGCTTGTCTCGCCCCGCCCTGTCGGCTGGGTCTCGACATTGAGCAAGGAAGGCGTCGCCAATCTCGCGCCTTATTCCTTTTTCGCTGCCGTGTCGGAAAAGCCGGCTTATGTCATGTTTGCCGCCAGCGGCTCAAAGGATACGCGGCGCAATGCGGAAGAGACAGGCGAATTCACCTGTTCGGTCGCAACTTACGCTTTGCGCGAGAAAATGAATCTCACCGCCTCGCGGCTTGCCCATAACAAGAGCGAATATGATTTTGCCGGCCTCACGCCGGCGCCATCCCATTTCGTCAAGCCGCCACGCGTTGCTGAAAGTCCGGCCGCGCTTGAGTGCCGCTATTGGACGACGATTGAACTGCCGGGCGTGACGCCAGACGCCAAACCACATGCCATTGTCATCGGCCTTGTGGTGGGAATTCACATCGAGGATTCCTACATCCGCGATGGCATTGTCGTCACCGACCTCATGCGACCCATCGCGCGGCTCGGCTATCGCGATTATGCCTGGATCGGCGCGGAGAACATGTTTGCCATGAACTCCCCGCCGCCTCCGCCCGAAGGCTGGTGATTATTTTTCGACCGACCGCACTGTCGTCTCGGCATCGAGCCCCTTGCGCTGGCGCTTCAATGTCTGCTTGCCATTGAGCTCCCAATCGCCGCGCACGGCATTTTCGGCAAAGCGCGTCCAGTCGTCGCCCCAATTGCCAAGCTCATAGCCATGCCAAGGCGAGGGCACTTTCAACGCGGGAAGACCAAGCTCTTTCCAGATGCCGAGCGCCTCGACCATGAATTCTTTTTTCGGCAAAGCGAGCGGCGCCATCAAACGCTTGCGCGTGGCATCGATCAGCAAAGCGGAATCCGTTTTGCGTTCGCCATATTGCGAGCCCTGCCCGCCGCCGCGATAGGGGAAGACAACGACATCTTCCTTCGGATTGCTGCGATAGGCGATGGACCAGAGCACGGCATCGACCGATGAAGGATCGACATCGTCGCTGACCGCAATCACCACTTTGCCGAAAGCATTGAGATAGGTGCTTGCCGCCTGCAGGCCGCGCCAGACTTCCGTCTGCTGCGTGCCATATTTATATTGCACGAAAATCACCGGCCGCAGATTGGTCAAGGGCTCATGCAGCACAACGCGCTGAACACCCTTGATGTTCATCGTCTTCTGCAAATGCTCCAGAAAGAGCGGCTCATAGGCGACTTTCTTGATGACGCTCGATTCACTCGGCGTGACCTGGCTGATGACGGCATTGAACACCGCATCCTTGCGCCGCGTGATGGCTGTCACCTGCATCGGCATGTTGAAAGCTTCCAGCGCGACATAGCCATTGCTTTCGCCAAACGGCGCTTCAGGCTCAAGCACATCCGGCTCGATATAGCCCTCAATGACGATTTCCGAATTGGCCGGCACGAGCAGATCGTTGGTGAGACATTTCACCATCTCAACCGGCTTGCCGGCAACAGCGCCGGCCACCGCATACTCATCCTGATCGATGCCGAATTTCTGCGGCGAGGTGAAAACGACAACAGGTGCGGCGCCCAGCACGATGGAAATCGGCATGCGCTTTTTCAGCGCGCGATATTTCTGCCAATGCACCCAGCCACCCGCCCCGCCCTGGCGCGCCACCATGCGCACAACAAGACGATCGCGCGCTTTCAAAGCTGCGCGATACATGCCGGTATTCTGCACGCCGGTTTCAGGATCGACCGTGACACAAAGCGTAGCCGTGAGATAGGGCGCCGCATCATAGCCCGGCGTCGAGATCGGCACGGGCAGGCTGGCAAGGCCGGTCTTCTTCAGCTCCGCGCCTTTCATCACAATGTCCTGGCACGAGCCTTTCGACACGACGACCGGCGGCAGCGGATTGGCAACCGCATCCATCCAGGCGCGGCCAATCTCTTCGGGCTCACGGCCCATGCCGATGGCATAAATGCGCGGCGAGGAGGCAAGCGCCCCCAGCACGACGGGCATGTCATATTTCTTGCCCTTCGAATCCACGACATTTGTAAAAATGAAAGCCTTGCGCTCGTCTTCCGGAATACCGCCCAGAAATTGCCAGCGCACGAGCGGCTGCAATTGCGTGTCCTTGTTGATCGGACGATCCACCCGCACCAGTAAGCCCGCCTTGTCCAGCGCCTCAAGATGCGCATGAAAATCGCTCGGCGGATTGGGCTTTGTTTTGGCCGGTTTCGACGCGACTTTCAGCGCCGGCTTGGCGACGGCTTTCTTCTGCGCTGGCTTCGCCTTGGTCTTGCTCATCGGGGCGTCTTTCGAAAAAATCAGGAGCGAACGAGAGCGAGCAATGTGCCCGCATATTCGGATTGCTGCGCCGCCGACATATCTTGCGCGGTGTGCAGGAATTTTTTGATCGTCTCAAGCACGAGGCGCGGACGCGAGGCGAGCTCAGCGAGAAAAGCATCCGTATCCGCGGCAAAACTTGCAGCCGGATAGACTTTTGAGACGAGCCCCATGGCAATGCCTTCCTGCGGCGTCACATCGGCGCCCGAGAAAATCAGCCAAGCCAGCGCCTTTTGCGGCACTTTCTTCATCACCGCCGCCATGGCAAGCGTCGGAGGAATGCCGTGCTTCACTTCGGAGAAAGCAATCTTGCTGTTGTCAGCCGCCAGCGTGAGATCGCAACCGCCTGCCAGCGCCGCGCCAAAGCCGATGGCCGGCGCATGAACGCATGACACAACAGGAACAGGGCTTGCCTGAATGGCGGCATAGACGCCCAGCACCGCGCCCATCATCTGTTCGCGCACTTCATGCGGACGCAGACCCTCGCTCGACTCGCCGCGACCGTCGCGTCCCTTGCAGAAGAAGGCGCCTCTGCCCTCAATCACAATGACTTTCGTCTGCGGATCGGCAGCAGCCAAGCGTATCGTCTCAGCCAGATCCCGCATCATGCCGCGGGTGATGGAATTGCCTTCCTCGGGGCGGCCGAGATCGATGCGGGTGACGCCATTGGCGCTGGTGACGGGATATTGAAACTCAGCCACATGTCTCTCCCTGTTTTATTCCGCCGCAGCTTTTTGCGACTGCCCGATCAGGCGCACGATTTTTTCCGGCCCGATCGGCATATCGGTGAGGCGCACGCCAAAAGGCGTGAGCGCATTTTCAATGGCACTGACAATGGCCGCAATCACGGCAATCGTGCCGCCCTCGCCCGCACCTTTAACGCCAATCGGATTGAGCGGCGAAGGCGTCTCAGTGTGAAGAAGCTCAACGCGCGGCACATCTGTTGCCATGGGCAAAAGATATTCGCCGAGACTTGTCGTCAGCGGCTGGCCATTTTCATCGAACAGCAAATGTTCGAACAAAGCATTGCCAATGCCATGGGCAACACCGCCCACCACCTGCCCATCAACGATGAGCGGATTGATGACGCGCCCGCAATCGTGATTGACGAGAACGCGCGTGACGGTGACATGGCCTGTCTCGATATCGACTTCCACTTCCGCCACATGGCAGGAATTGGCGTAAGTCGATTGCTCGGGCTTGAAATAGGCGGTTGCCTCAAGCCCCGGATCGCGATCGCCCTTCATCGAAAAGCCGTAGAGGCCGACCGAATGATTGGCGAGTTCGCGAAAGGTCTTGCGCATTTCCGGCACGCCGCGCACTTCCACCGCGCCATTCTTCAAGTCGAGATCGTCGGGCGAGACTTCCATCAGCTCGGCCGCGAGTTTTTTGATCTTCTGCGCCACTTCAATGCCGGCAAGATGAACGGATGAACCCGCATTGACCGCTGTGCGCGACGCAAATGTGCCCATGCCGAAGGGAATCGTGCCTGTATCGCCGGTGACGACGCGAATGTCGGTATAATCGACGCCCAGATGATCGGCAGCAATTTGCGCCAATGTCGTGTCATGCGATTGGCCCTGCGGCGTCGCACCCGTGTAAAGCACGATCTTGCCGCTCGTCGACAGACGAATGGTTGCGCCCTCATACGGCCCAAGCCCCGTACCTTCCACGGCATTGGACAGGCCGATGCCGATATAGCGGCCCTCGCGCAAAGCAGCGAGACGCTTTTGCTCGAACGCATCGAACTGCATGTGATCGAGCGCCATTTGCTGGCTCAACGGATAATTGCCGCTGTCATAAATGGCCGGTTTTCCATCGCGGAAAACAAGGCCGATATTATAGGGCATTTGCTCCGGCTGAATGAAATTGCGACGCCGCACTTCGCCGCGATCGAGGCGCAATTCATGCGCAATGCGATCCATCATCCGTTCCATGACAAAACAGCCTTGCGGACGCCCTGCACCACGCACGGGGCTGCAGGTCACCTTGTTGGTCATGGCGACAATAAGTTCGAGCCTGTAGGCCGGCAGGACATAAGGCCCGATGACGGACGTGGCTGCGATCCACGGCAGCACGAGCCCCCAGGTCACATAAGCGCCGCCATCATGCACAAGCCGGCCGCGCAACCCCAAGAGCTTGCCATCATCATCGACGGCAACTTCCATGTCCCAATATTGATCGCGCTCCTGCTGAGTGGCGACAAAATTCTCGCGCCGATCCTCGATCCATTTCACCGGTCTCCCGATAATCATGGAGGCGGCAACAGTCGCGGCATATTCGACATAAAAAGAGCCCTTCGGCCCAAATCCACCGCCGACATCATTGGTGATGACGTGGACCTGGTTGTCGTCGAAATCACACAGATCGACGAAAGTGCGCTTGAAACGATGCGAGCCTTGCGAAGAGGCATGGAGCGTCAGCTTTTCAGCGCGCCGATCCCAATCGGCGACCACGCCGCGACATTCCATGAAAAACGGACCGCCGCGATGCATGAAGAATTTTTCGGCAAAGACATGTTTGGCCTTTGCAAAAGCTTCATCCGTATCGCCGAATTTAACCGGCACTTGCGTGACGATATTATTCGCAGCCTTTGCCTGCGCCTTGGGCGCACCCTCTGCAATGGCTGACAAAGCATCGACGCTGGCCGGCAGAACATCGTAATTGATGACCACAAGAGAGGCGGCATCCTCAGCAATATAGCGGCTCTCGGCGACAACAATGGCGATAGCCTCGCCGACGAAGACAGTCTCATCATCCGCCAGAACGCAGGGCATGAAGACCTGTTTCATATTCGGATTGGGAACGTAAAGCGGCAGGCGGCGCGAGCGCATGGGCTCAGGCAAATCCTGATGCGTGATAATGGCAATGACGCCGGGCAGAGCCTCGGCAGCACTTTTGTCGATGCCCTTGATCAGCGCATGAGCGTGCTGGCTGCGCACGAAAGCCGCATGCAGCATGCCGGACAATTTCACATCGTCGACAAATTTGCCCTCGCCCTTGAGGAGCGGCAAATCTTCCTTGCGCAAAACGCTGCGGCCGAAGAAGGGCTCATTCATCGGGCGGCCTCCGCCTGTTCGCGCAAGCGGCGCGCGGCATCCAATCCTGCATCGACAATGGCCTGATAACCGGTGCAGCGGCACAGATTACCGGTGAGAAGCTCGCGCAAGTCCTGTTCGGACGGATCGGGATTTTCGCGCAAATGTTCGGTCAAGGTCATCAGCATGCCCGGCGTGCAGAAGCCGCATTGCAGTCCATGATTTTCATGAAAAGCCTGCTGCAGAGGCGAAAGCGTGCCATTCTTGTTTGCCAGCCCCTCAATGGTCTCGATGGATTTGCCATTGCATTGCACGGCGAACATCAGGCACGAACGCGCGCTGCGCCCCTCCACCAAAACCGTGCAGGCGCCACAGACGCCATGTTCGCAACCCGCATGCGTGCCGGTGAGATCAAGGCTATGGCGCAGGAAATCGGTGAGCAGCAGACGCGTCTCCACCTCGCGCTCATAGAGGCGGCCATTGACCGTGACCGATATTTTTTTCATCTCACGCATGGGCAGATGCTTTCAATCTTGCAATCGCGCTCTTGGCTGCGCGCCGCACCAGCACGCCAGCCAGATGCCGGCGATAGTCGCCACTCACATGGGCATCGTCCATCGCCTCCAGCGAAGAGGCAGCCTGCACCAGCTCGGCGATCAAAGCCTCATCGATTGTCGCGCCCACAGACGCAGCCTCAAAGGCTGGAAGGCGCTGCGGCACAGGCCCAAGCCCGCCGATCACAATCGCCATGCGTGCCACACAGCCACGCGCATCGGGCGCGATCAGCACGCCGGCGCTGGCAATGGCATAATCGCCGTGGCGGCGGGCATATTCGCAAAAGCCATAGCCATGCGGGCGCGCCCAAACATCGAAAGAAACGCGCACCAGCATTTCATCGGGCTCCAGCGCCGTCGTCATAAAGCCCAGTGCAAAATCTGCCATGGCAATGTCGCGCGCGCCACGGATCGATTGCGCTGTCAGCTGCGCATCATGCAGCATCATCATGGCTGGAATTTCAGCAGACGGATCGAGATTGCACAAAGATCCGCCAATCGTGCCGCGATTGCGCGTCTGGCGATGGCCGATATTGAGCAAGGCTTCATGCAGGATGGGACAGGCTGAGCGAATATCTGACGAAAATTCCACATCGCGCTGACGTGTCATGGCGCCGAGCGTGATTTTGTTGCCAACCGATATGGCCGAGAGTTCTGCAATGCCATTGAGATCGATCAGATGATCGGGCGTCGCATAGCGAAAATTCATCATCGGGACCAGCGACTGGCCCCCGGCCAGCGGCCTGGCATTTTCAAATTGTGCAAGCAGACGCACGGCGTCCGCAATGCTCGACGGATCGTGATAGCCGAATGGCGCGGGTTTCATTCTCCTCCCTCTCAGATACGCCGATTCCGGCCGTTCCCTTTTGTCACTTGAACTAAGCACAGCAGCCAATGGGGTGCAATCTTTGCAACTGCCGGCAAAGGCCTGTTCCGTATTCGCGAACAGATTGCCAAAGCCCCCGCTCGCATGTCTAAATTAGCGGATCCGGCCGTCAGAGCCGAAGCCTGGGACAGCAATGGGGAGATGCAGCATGATCGGATACCGATTGTTTGCGACGAACGCCGCACTGGCCGCGTCCGTCTGTTTGGCCGCACCTGCAGCAGCCGATGCGGTGACAGATTTCTACCGCGGCAAACAGGTTTCCTTGATCGTGCCCTCGGGCGTTGGCGGCGGCTATGATCTCTACACGCGTTTTCTGGCCCGCTTTTACGGAAAATTCGTTCCCGGACAGCCGACCATGGTCGTGCGCAACATGCCGGGCGCGGGTGGCATTACAGCGGCCAATCATCTCTTTTCGATTGCCGCTCCCGACGGTCTCAATCTCGGCATTTTCCAGAACACGATCACTTTGAACCAGCTTGCCAACACGCAGGCGGTGAAATTCGACGTGCGGAAATTTTCCTGGATCGGCAATATGTCGATTGCCTCGACCATTTGCGCTCTTTCGGGCAATGCACGGGATACCAAGCCGCAGGATCTTTTCTCGCGCGAGATCATCATCGGCGCAACATCGGGTTCGCCCGTCATCATCCCGACCATTCTCAATTCGATCGGCGGCACCAAATTCAAGATTGTCGCCGGCTATCAATCGACCTCCAATGTGCAGGTGGCGATGGAAGCCGGCGAAGTCTCAGGCCTGTGCGGCTGGTCGTGGGATGGCGCACGCGTCAACGGTCGCGACATGTTTGCGCGCGGCGTCGCCAAACCCGCCATTGATATTGCCATTCAGCCACAGCCTGAATTGCAGACAATGGGCGTTCCCTTCCTGATGGATCTCATTCCGGCGGGCGACAATAAGGAAGCGCTGAAAGTCATTCTCTCGACGCAGGTCTATAATCGTCCCTTCGCCGGCCCGCCCGGCGTGCCGCAGGATCGGCTCGCTGCTCTGCGCAGCGCCTTCAAGGCCACGCTCGACGATGCGGAAGTCAAAGCGGAAGCCGAGAAAATGGGCCTCGATATTGCTTATCTTGCGCCAGAGAAAATCGTCGAGCTGATCGCGCTGGCGCTGGATGCGCCCAAAAATATCCAGGCCAAAGCCGTTGAAGAACTGGGCAAGGCAGGTTTCTGACACGCCATAGAATTCGCCAAGGGAGAAAGATATGTCGAAACGCATTTTGGGGATTGCATTCGCATGTTTCGCGGCATTGTCGCCGGCCGCAGCGCAGGATTTCAAAGGCAAGCAAGTGACGATCCATGTCGGCTTCTCGCCGACAACCGGCATTGGCTATGACACTTATGCGCGCGCGCTCGCCTCCGTGCTGGGCCGCCACCTGCCCGGCGCACCCACAGTGATCGTCACCAACAAGCCCGGCGGCGGCTCAATGACGGCTGCCAATTACATTGCCCAGGTGGCCGCCAAGGATGGCACGGAACTCGGCCATGTCGGGCGCGGTGTCGCGATGGACCGTCTGGTCTTCGGCCAAAAATCGGCGGCGCGTTTCGATGCGACGCAGATGCAATGGATCGGCAGCATGAACAATGAGGTCAGCGGCTTCTTCATCTCCGATGTCGCGCCGGTGAAAAATCTGCAGGAAGTTCTGGCCGGCAAAGCCTTTGTCGTCGGCTCGGCTGGCGCCTCCAGCGATCTGCATATTTTCTCGATCATCATGAATTCGGTTTTCGGCGCGAATATGAAGATCATTTCGGGCTATCCCGGCACGAATGAAATTCTGCTCAGTCTCGAGCGCGGCGAGGTCGATGGATTGCTCGGCTATTCATGGTCGGCAGCCCGCACAGGCAGCGCTGAAATGCTGCGCACCGGCAAACTGAAAAACATTCTGCAGCTGGGCCTGCGCAAACATCCCGAATTGCCCGACCTGCCGCTGGTGATGGATCTGGTGAAGGGCGAGGAAGACCGCCAGGTTCTCGAACTCGTCTTCGCCCGCCAGGCCATGGGCCGACCCTTCGTTGCCCCGCCCGGCACACCGCCCACCATTGTCGCCACTTTGCGCACAGGCTTCCGCAATGCGATGAAAGATCCCGAGCTGATCGCCTTTGCCAAGAGGCTCGATCTCGAGATCGACTTTATGGGCGGCGAGGATGTGCAGGCTCTGGTCGAGCGGCTGCATAAATTTCCGGAAAAAGTGATCGAGCGCACACAGCGCATTACCGCCTCGGGCATGTGACATTTTGGGGCGGCAGGCCAGCCTGCCGCCTCTTCCCCTGGCGGGATCGCGCCCCTATAAGTCCTGCGTCGAATATGTGCCTGACGCAGGAACAGCCATGCCAAAGCCCCAAGAACCCTGGATCGGCAAACGTGCGCGGATCGGGGTGATCATTCCCTCCACCAATATTGGCGTGGAATATGATTGCCAGCGCATTATTCCGCCGGGCGTCACCTGGCATTTTGCGCGCTTCTTCGTCAGCCAGCCCGATCTGTCGAGCGACAATATGTTTCTCGCCTTCATCGATGCGATCCGCGAGACGATCCCCGATGCCATGCGCGATATTATGACCTGCGAGCCCAGCTATATTATGATGGGCATGTCGGCCGAGACCTTTTGGGGCGGGCTCGAAGGCAATGTCGAATTCGAGGCGCGGCTGCGCGATTATATCGGCCCGAATATGGGGCTGACGAGCGGCGCGGCGGCGCTGAAAGATGCAATCGATTCTTTTGGTGCGAAAAACATTGCGGCTTTGACGCCCTATCAGAGTGTGGGCGACGAGCAGGTGCACCGTTTCCTCGAGGAATCGGGCTATAATGTCACCAAAGTCGTCGGGCTGAAATGCGACAGCGCGACTTCCATCGCCCATACGCCGCCCAAAGAAATCATCGATACGATTTTGCACGAGCTCGATGGCTCCAATGTCGATTGTATCGTGCAGGCCGGCACCAATCTTTCGGGCCTCGATATTTTTCCCACGCTTGAAAAACAATTGGCCAAGCCGATCATCCCGATCAATGTCGCGACCATCTGGCATGCGCTTCGCGCACAGGGCATCAACGACAAGATTTTCGGGCGCGGCTGGCTGCTCGAACGGTTCTGAGGAAAGCAAAAGTCATGACAAGCAGAAAGCCCGTCCTCGTCTCCGGCGCCGGCCCCGTCGGCTATACGACGGCGCTCAATCTGGCGCGGGCGAAAATTCCCTTCATCCTGTTCGAGGCGGGTGCCTCGATTTTTGAGGATCCGCGCGCCGGCACGATCCATCCCCCATCGCTCGAAATGTTCGAGGAAAGCGGCGTCACCGCCCGCATGATCGAACAGGGCTATAAAGTGCCCAATTATCATTATCGCGACCGCCGTCAGGGATTGATCGCCGATTTCTATCTGAGCGCGCTGAAAGACGATACGCGCTATCCATTCCGCATCATGCTCGAGCAGCACAAGCTGTCGCATATTCTGCGCGAGGAATTGCATAAATATTCTGGCTTCGAGATCCTCAACAATCATCGCGTCGCCAGCGTCACGCAGGATGGCGAGGAGGCGATTGCCATTGTCGAGACGCCGGATGGCGAAAAGACCTTTCGCGGCTCATGGATGATCGGCACGGATGGCGGGCGCAGCCAGGTGCGCAAGTCGATGAATGTCGGCTTTGAGGGTTTCACTTGGGAAGAACGCTTTCTCGTGCTCTCGACCAAATATGATTTCGGCCAGCACGGCTATGCGCTGACCAATTACATTGCCGACCCGGAAGAATGGTGCGCGCTTTTCAAAGTGACGGGCTATGACGGAAAAGGCCTGTGGCGTATTCTCTTTCCCGCTGCCGAGGGTGCGAGCGAAGAAGAATTGTTCGATGAAGCCTCGATCCAGAAGCGCATCCAGGGCTTTCAGAAGAAGGACGGCGTCTACGACATTCAGCACCGCAATCTCTATCAGGTGCATCAGCGCGTCGCGACCTGCTATCGCGACGGCCGCCTGCTGCTGGCGGGCGATGCCGCGCATATCAACAATCCGCTCGGCGGCATGGGGATGAATTTCGGCATCCACGATTCCTTCAATCTCGTCGACAAGCTGGCGCGCATCTGGCACGAGGGCGAGAGCGACGCTCTGCTCGATCTCTACGATCGCCAGCGTCGCACCGTCGCGCAGGAATATCTGCAGCGCCAGACGATCGAGAACAAAAAGAATATCGAGCAGAAAGATCCCGCCGAGCGCGCCAAATTTTATGACGAATTGCGCGCCATCAATGCCGATCCTGAAAAGCTGCGCGCCTATCTTTTGCGCGTCGCCATGATCGAGGGGATCCGCCGCTCCAACAGCATCACCTGAGGGCAGCACCATGTCTGGCGCCGATATCTATGCAAAGCAGGGATTTGGGAACAAATCGGGCTTCGGCGTTGCGCCGGCTCTGGTGATTGTCGATTTCGTCAACGGCTTTAACGATCCGGATTTGTTTGGCGGCGGCAATATTCCAGAAGCCATCGAACAGACGAAAAAACTGCTCGCCTTTTTCCGCGCGAAAAAACTGCCCGTCTGCTTCACCCGCGTTGTCTATGCGGATGATGGTTCGGATGCGGGCGTCTTCTGCCTGAAAGCGCCGAAGCTGAAAATTCTCACCGAGGCCTCGCGGGATTCGCAGGTCGTCGATGAGTTAAAGCCCGTTGAGGGCGAATATGTTTTGCGCAAGACACAGCCTTCGGCCTTTTTCGGCACCGATCTCGCGCCCTGGCTCATTCGCCAGCGTGTCGATACGGTGATTGTGACGGGCGCCACGACATCAGGCTGCGTGCGTGCCAGCGTTGTCGATTCGATGAGCTATAATTTCCGCACCATCGTCGCCAGCGACGGCGTCGGCGACCGGGCGCTTGGGCCCCACGAGGCCAATCTTTTCGACATGGGCCAGAAATATGCCGACCTGCACAAGGTCGAAGAGATAATCGCGGCGCTGTCGAAGTAACCGCCGCCATTGCGAGCGGAGCGAAGCAATCCAGAGATCACACGAGCCAAAGATGGATTGCCGCGTCGCCTGCGGCTCCTCGCAATGACGAAATCGGAGGCCGCAGCCTTTGCCCCGTCATTGCGAGCGGAGCGAAGCAATCCAGAGAGCACACGTGAGGCCTCTGGATTGCCGCGTCGCTGCGCTCCTCGCAATGACGAGGTTATGTCAGTTCAGCTTCGGCAGGCCGAGATTTTTGGCTATGCCTTCGACCTGCTTTTCCTGCGCGGCAATGTCGGCAGCAAAAGCATCGGCGCCACCGGGGTTGGGGAGCTGGCCCGTTGCCGAGAGGCGCTGGGCGACCATGGGCGATGAAGCGATTGCGACGAAATCCTCGCCGATTTTCTTGCGCAATTCAGCCGATACCGAACGCGGCCCGAACAGGCCGGTGAGGCCTTCATATTGCAGCGAGGGCACGCCCTCTTCGATCACGGTCGGCAGATCGGGGAAAGTGGAGACGCGCTGCGTGCTGGTGGTGACCAAGAGACGCGCCTTCTTGCTCTCAATCGTCGGCTGCATGATCGCATAGGCCGAATAAGTGACATGCACGCGGCCTGTCGCCATTTCGCCGGCGCCCTGCACAACATTGTTGAAGGGCACTTTCGTCAGCTCAATGCCTTCGGCCTTGGCGAAATTGTCCCACACCATATCGGTAATGCCGGGCACGGTGACGACATTCAATTCCTTCGGCTTCTGCTTGGCCAGCGCAATCAGTTCCTTCACCGATTTCACGCCAATCGATTCCGACACGCCAAGCGTAAGGATCGTGTTGGAGAAACGCGCGATGGGCAGCAGATCCTTTTCGCGCACATAGCCGAGCTTTTCGTGCCGATAGGGATGGGGCACAAAATTGCCCGAGGGCGCGAAGAGAAATTGGTGATCGTCATTGTCGTTCACCACCGCGCGCACGGCGATCAGCGAATCGCCGCCGGGACGGTTTTCAACCAGAACAGGCTGGCCCCATTTGGCCTGCAGCAGATCGGCAGCAAGCCGCGCGCCAATATCGGCGCCCGCACCCGGTGCGAAAGGAACGATGAATTTCACCGGCCGCGTCGGCCATTTCGGCGCCGTCTGGGCAAACGCCGGCAGAGTGAAAGCAGCGCTGATGGCCAAAGCCGCGCCGAAAGCGAGTTTCTTGAACATATATCCTCCCGTTCGTTGGGGGGATGATTCATGGACAGGGGCCCGGCGTCAACTCACGGGATGGCGGCATCCATCACAAAGGCAAAGCGGTCGAATATTTGATCTGGTCGAGGGCAAAGCTCGATTCGATGGAGGCCACAATGTCGAGCCGCGTCAGCTTTTGTTTCAGAAATTGCTCATAGGAGGAAAGATCGGCCACGACCACGCGCATCAGATAATCGCGGTGGCCGGTCATGAGATAGCATTCGAGCACTTCCGGCCATAAAGCGACGGCTTTGGCGAATTTCTGCAGGTCTTCTTCCGTCTGGCGCGCCAGTTTGATCGAAATGAAAACGGAGACCGGCAGGCCGACCTTGCGCTGATCGACAGTGGCGCTGTAGCGCGCAATCACGCCGCGCTCCTCCAGCAGGCGGATGCGCCGGTGGCAGGGCGTCGGCGACAGGCCGACCTTGTCGGCGAGCTGCTGAAGCGTGAGGCGCGAATCCTGCTGCAGCAGGTTCAAAAGCTTGCGGTCGATCTCATCCAAACCCGACATTGGAAAATCCAGCTATTAGGAGCATTGGCTTTAGTGAAAAGCTCTAATTTTTCCTAGAATTGGGCAATAAATTGGAAAAATCAACCCGTCCGACCCTTTTAGCCTTGGCGCATGGGAAATGCGGGGAGAAAAAACATGTCCGGCGGCAGGCCCTTTGAAATCCTGAAGGCGCTCGAGCGCAAGGCGCTCTGGCTGTCCTCCTGGATGATCCATCATGCCAATCATCTGCGCCCCAGCACCGATGGGCTGAAAGTGGGCGGGCATCAGGCCTCGGCGGCCTCCGTCTCGACCATTTTGAGCGTGCTCTATTTCCGCAATCTGCGCCCGCAAGACCGCATTGCGGTCAAGCCGCATGCGAGCCCGATCTTCCATGCGATCCAATATATGTTTGGCCTGCAGAGCCGCGAGAAAATCGAAAATTTCCGCAAATTCGGCGGCGCGCAATCCTATCCCTCGCGCACCAAAGATCTCGAGACGGTCGATTTCTCGACCGGCTCTGTCGGGCTTGGCGTGGCGCAAACTTTATTCTCCTCGCTCGTGCAGGATTATGTCGCCGCGCGCGGCTGGATGAAGCCAGAAGATACAGGCCGCTATATTGCCATTGTCGGCGATGCGGAAATGGACGAGGGCAATATTTACGAGGCGCTCGTCGATGGCTGGAAACAGGATGTGCGCAATCTCTGGTGGATTGTCGATTACAATCGCCAGTCGCTCGATGGCGTGGTGCGCGAAGCTTTGTGGGAAAAGATCGAGCGCATGTTTGCCAATTTCGGCTGGGATGTCGTCATCCTGAAATATGGCAAGCTGATGCAGGCGGCTTTCGCCGAGCCCGGTGGCGAGGCTTTGCGCCAATGGATCGATTCCTGTCCCAACCAGCTTTATTCTGCACTCTGCTTTCAGGGGGGGGCTGCTTTTCGCAAGAAAATTCTCGCCGAGATCGGCGACAAGCGCGGCATTGCTGCACTGATTGCAAAACGCGACGATGCGCAATTGCTCGAACTCATGAGCAATCTGGGCGGCCATGATGCGCAATTGCTGGCCGAGGCTTTCGATTCCATCGACCATGACCGGCCTGTCTGTTTCCTCGCCTATACGATCAAGGGGCGCGGCCTGCCTTTCCAGGGCCACAAGGACAATCATTCGGGCCTGATGACGGCCAACCAGATGGAAGAATGGCGCCAGCAGCAGAATGTGCGCACAGGCCATGAATGGGATCGCTTCGAGGGTCTCGACATTGCGCAGAGCGAAGTCGAATCCTTTCTCGCGCAGACGCCTTACATGCAGGCGAAGATGCGCCGCCATCGCGCACCGGCAATTGCCGTGCCCGAAAAGCTTGCTTTCACAGCCGCGCCCGCCATGTCGACGCAGCAGGGCTTCGGCCTCATTCTGAACGAACTTGCGCGGCTGGATTCTGATTTTGCCAAGCGCATTGTCACAACCTCGCCCGATGTCACCGTCTCGACCAATCTCGGCCCCTGGGTGAACCGGCGCGGCCTGTTTGCGCGCAAAGTGCAGCACGACACATTCAAGACCGAGCGCATTCCCTCCACTTATGCGTGGGAATTCTCGCCGCAGGGCCAGCATATTGAACTGGGCATTGCGGAGATGAATCTCTTCCTGCTGCTGTCTGCGCTGGGTCTCTCGCATGACATTAACGGGCAGCGACTCCTGCCCATCGGCACGCTCTACGATCCCTTCATCCAGCGTGGCCTCGATGCGATGAATTATGCCTGCTATCAGGATGCGCGCTTCATGCTGGTGGCAACGCCTTCGGGCATTTCGCTCGGGCCGGAAGGCGGTGCGCATCAATCAATTTCCACGCCGCTGATCGGCATGGCGCAGCCGGGGCTTGAATCTTTCGAGCCGGCCTTTGTCGATGAACTCGCCATCATCATGCGCTGGGGTTTCGAGCACATGCAGCGCGAGAGCGGCGGCGGCTCGGTCTATCTGCGCCTGTCGACGCGCAGCATCGAACAGGTGCAGCGCCAGATCACGCCCGAACTTGCCGCCGATATGATCGCCGGCGCCTATTGGATGCGCCCCCCCGGCCCCAATTGCCAGATCGTGCTGGCCTATACGGGCGCGCTCGCCCCTGAAGCCATTCAGGCCGCAGGCCTGATGGCAGAAGACCGGCGCGATGTCGGACTTCTCGCCATTACCTCGGGCGACCGCCTCTTTGCCGATCATTCGCGCCATGGCGCCGCCAGCCATATCGGCAGATTGCTCGAAAGCGCGCCGCGCGATTGCGCCATTGTCACCATGGCCGATGGCCATCCGGCGGGGCTCGCCTGGCTGGGCGGCGTGCGCGGCCACCGCACCCGCGCGCTCGGCGTCGATCATTTCGGCCAATCCGGCGCCCTGCCCGATCTTTTCCGGCATTTCGGCATCGATGTGGAAGGCGCGCTCGCTGCGGCTGAAGAGATCAGCCCCGGCCGGCCGCTCCGCTACCTGCCGCCCACCCTGGTGGCATGACGCCTGCATGCGAAAAGCGTTCACATATCCGAGCGTTTGCGCGCGTGAACCGGGCAAGACTTGAAAAAGCACGGCCCAGCAACGACACTGCGCCGGCGTTCATGCTGGCGATCCAGTCTCGCCGCATGGCGCACGCTCAGCCGGATCAACCGGCCAGGAAGCAACGGGAGTGCTTATATGAAGATCGATTTCGCCCGGCTCGCCAAGCCGCGGCTTCTTTCGGCCCTGACCTGCGCTGCGGCGCTTATGATGCTGACGCCGGTTCAGCAGGCATTCGCGCAAGCCTGGCCGCAAAGGCCCGTCACCGTTGTTGTGCCCTTCCCCGCCGGCGGCAATACAGACACTATGGCCCGCCTGGCCTCGGAATTCCTCAGCCAGCGGCTGGGTCAGCAATTCATCGTTGAAAACCGCCCGACCGCTGGCGGCACGGTGGCAGCAGCCCAGATCGCCCGCGGCACGCCCGATGGCTATACGCTGATGTTTGCCTCGGCCGGCCAGACCACCATCTCGCCCATGCTGCAGAAGGTGAATTACGACGCGGCCAATGATTTTGTGCCGGTCAGCATTCTGGGCACAGGCCCCTTCGTGCTGGGCGTGCGCTCGACGCTGCCAGTCAATAATCTGACCGAGTTCCTCGAGTTTGCGCGCAAGTACAAGGACAAGCTGAACGTGTCTTCGGCGGGCCAGGGCTCGATCGGGCATCTCAGCTCGGGCCTGCTCGCCAAGCGCGCCGGTTATGAAGTCGTCTTCGTTCCCTATCAGGGCGGCGGGCCGGCCATGAATGCGCTGCTCAATCATGAAGTCGACATGTATTTCGGCAATGCATCGGAATTGCTGCAGCATGCCGATGGCGGCCGCATCAAGATCCTGGCCGTCTCATCGCTCGAGCGCATGAAGCAATTGCCGAATACGCCGACCATTGCCTCGATCTATCCGGGCTTCGAGACTTCGTCCTGGAACGGCTTCCTTGTGCAGAAGGGAACGCCGCAGGACATTGTCGACCGGCTGCAGAATGAAATCATTGCCGCCAGCAAGGATCCGAAAATCGCTGGTCGTCTCGAGGCGCTGGGCATTCGCCCGATCGGCTCCACGGCGAAGGAAATGGCTGAAACAATGGTCAAAGAGCGCCCTGTCTATGCCGAAGCGGTGGAAGCTGCGGGCCTGATGCAGACGCGCAAGACGCCGTAAAGCCAAGAGCATTGCCAAATAAAAACGGGGCGCCTTTCGGCGCCCCGTTCTTTTTGTGCTTGGCCCAGCTATCAGGCAGGCCTGATCATCGGTGTGCTACCGGCTTCTCCGGAAAGGCGCCCGTAAACATAGGCCGCCGCGCCTGTCAGGATGATGGCATTCAGCCAGATGTAGAGAGGAAGTTCGAAACTCATCTCACGCCTCCTGTTCAAGTGTGCGCGCATTGGCAGCTGCGCGGTGGAACCAATAGCCAAGCCCAATGACGAGCACGGCGCCTGCAATGGCAGTCGGCAGTTCAAGATCGTGAATGAGAGCCTGACCGAAAGTCGACACCAGATAAGGATCGGTGACGAACATTTCGCCCGCAACCCAGCCGAGCAGGCCGGCGCCGAGCCAGACCAAAGCGGGGAAACGCGCCAGAAGATTCATGATCAATGCCGCACCGCCGATGATCATCGGAATCGAAATGGCAAGACCGATAACCAGCAGCGCCACCGAATCCTTGGCGACAGCCGCAATGGCCAGCACATTGTCGAGGCTCATCACCATATCAGCAATGGCAATGGTCTTGACCGCATGCATGAGCTTGTCAGACGACTTGATGTTTTCGCCGCCCTCTTCTTCGCCCTGAACGAGCTTGACGGCGATCCAGACCAGCAGGCAGCCGCCGATGATCTTCAGGAACGGCGTCGACAGCAGGCTGGCAACAACAAGAGTGAAGACGATACGCATCGCAATAGCGACGCCTGCGCCCATGATCATGCCCACTTTCTGCTTGTCGGAAGGCAATCCGCGGCAGGCGAGTGCGATGACGACAGCATTATCGCCGGAGAGAATAATATTGATCCAGATGATCTGGATCAGCTTCAAAAGATCGGGTCCTAGATTTTCCATTTTTTCCGCCAGGAAATTGCGGGGCTGCTCGCCTCCGCATGAAGTCTGGCACATCCGAACGAGCCTCGATGGAGGCGCATTGAACGGATGAATGCCGCGTGAGTCGGCCGGGAGGGGAGCAAAGCATCGCCTCCATTCGGCTTCGTCAGATCACGCGAGCGGGGGGCCTGTTGGAAAATGCGACCCGCTGTGACGGGCGGGTTGTGTGACAAGAGCACTCTGGCCAAGAGCCATGTCGCCCCGGCCGAGATTCTGAATGAGACGACGCCCCCAGACGGGCGCATCGTCTGCCGCCTCTTCACGCTCTTCGGCTGCCCGCAGGAGCTAGCCGAGCGGGATGCCGCCATTGGGATTGCGATGTTGCTCGCCGAGAGAGGTTTCCATCGGCACGCCCAGCGGCGCGCGCATTTCCGGAACCGAGCAGAGCACAGCCGCGATCAGGCCGAAAACGACCCTCAGCGCATGCCATTTGCGACGGAAGTCGCGCACTCTTTTTCTCCCCATTCCCTCGCTCTCACCTTCGGAGAGAGACGAGGGTCTGTCAACCATTCGTGATAGCCTTGTCAGCGCCGATTATGCTGCGCCGCAGCATAATTACCGGACCGTCTTGGCGCCCGTCTCCTGCAGATAACCGCGGATCTGATTGGCATAATCGGAAAGGAACGCGCGAGTTTCCTTCGACTTGATAAAGGCATCGTCGAAGAAATTGCTCTCCAGATAGTTTTTCCAGGCCGCCGTGCGGACCATGCGCTCCAGCAAATCCTCATAATAGGCCAGCACATCGTCTGGAATGCCGGGCGGCGCGACAATGCCGCGGGTCTGGGGGACGCTGGGGATTTTGATGCCCGCCTCTGTCAAAGTCGGCACATTCTTGAATTCGGACAGGCGCTGATCGGCGACTTGAGCCAGAACGCGCAAAGTGCCGCTCTTGATCTGCTGGGCCGCCTCGCCGGGCTCGAGAATCATCAGATCGACATGGCCGCCAAGCAAAGCTGCCAGACGCTCGCCGCCCGAGGGGAAAGGAATGAAATTCCACCGCGCCCCCGTCTGGCCGGCGATCAGCTGGCGGATGATGTTTTCGCGCGCCGTGACATTGCCGCCCGATTGCTTCAGCTGGCCGGGGCGATCCTTCGCTGCCTGAATGAGATCCTGCAGGCTCTTGTAGGGCGCATCGGCGCGCACGACGAGCAAAGCAGGCTCAACCAGAATGCGCGCCACCGGTGTCATGCTGACCAGCGTATTGGTGGCGCTTTCCTGCAGAATCGGATCGGTGAGCCAGATATTGGTGAAGACGCCGATCACATGGCTGTTGCCGGCTTTGCTGGCGACATAGCCCGAGGCCGTGGTCGAGCCACCGCCCGGCTTGTTGATCACCTGAAAGCGCACGGGAGCGAGCTTTTCCTGCTCGATCATGGCGATGATCTGGCGCGCGAAAAGATCGTTGCCGGAGCCAGGCCCGCCATGCACAACGATCTCGACCGGGCGAGTCGGTTTGAATTCGGCCACAGCCGTTGCGGGCCAGAGCGAGACAGCCGCCAGAAACGCGCCAAAGAACCGGCTCGCACTCATTCAATCCTCCCGATTATCCACGGCCTGTCCATGGGGCCGCTTTTTTCCTTGATCTTCGACTTTAGCCCAAGAAGATTAGGCGCGCGCTCTCTGCCTGTCCAGCAGGCACGGGCCGGCGCATGTGCGCCCCTTTGCAAAGCCACGTAAATGAACAACGGGTCAATGAACAAGAAAAAACAAAAGCAGACCATGTTCGACAAGATCTGGGACGCGCATTTCGTCGCGCGCCGGCTTGATGGGCGCGACATGATCTATGTTGATCGCCATGTCCTGCATGATCTGCATGCGCCCCATGCTTTCGAAAAGCTGGAACGCGCCAACCGCCATGTGCGCCGCGCCGATCTCACCTTCTCGATGCAGGATCACACGGTCGCAACAAAACCCGGTCGAGACGAAAACACCAATCCCGATGGCGCGCAATTCCAGCGCGCCATGCGCGAGGGCAGCAACAGACACGCCATTCGCCTGTTCGATCTCGACGATCCCGAACAGGGCATCAGCCATGTGGTGGCGCCTGAACTCGGCCTTGTTCTGCCCGGTGCAACACATGCTGTGCCCGATTCCCACGCCTGCACGGTCGGCGGTATCGGCGCGCTCGGCCTTGGCTGCGGCACAAGCGAACTCGAACATATTCTGGCGACGCAAACGATTGCGCTGAAACGGCCGAAAAATATGCGCATCCGCCTCAATGGCAGGCTCGATCCTTTTGTCACGGCGAAAGATGTTGCTTTGCGGATCCTCGCGCAATTTGGCACGTCCTTCGGCCGCGGTTATGCAATCGAATATGCAGGCGATGTGGCGCGCGCAATGCCCATAGAAGCGCGCATGACTTTGTGCAATCTCACCATTGAAATGGGCTCGCGCTCCGGCTTTATCGCACCGGATGAGAAAACTTTCGCTTATCTTGCAGGTCGCCCCTATGCGCCGCAGGGGCGCGATTGGGATGAGGCTTTGGCCCATTGGCGGCATGTGCCGGGCGATGAAGATGCAATCTTCGATGGCGACCTCACGCTCGATTGCAACGGACTTGCGCCACAAATCAGCTGGGGAACGGATCAGAGCCAGACCATCGGCCTCGATGAGATCGTCCCGCCGCTCGCCCATGACGCCGATGCGCGCGCGAAAATGGAACGCGCACTTGCCTATATGGGACTTGAACCTGGAAAGCCGATTGCCGGCGTGAAAGTCGACCGCGTCTTTATCGGCTCCTGCACCAATGCACGCATGTCGGATCTGCGCGCGGCGGCTGCGCTCGTCAGAGGCAAACATGCAGCGCAAGGCGTGACCGCCATGGTCGTGCCGGGCTCAACCAGCGTGAAACGCGAGGCCGAGCGCGAAGGGCTCGATCGCATTTTCAAAGATGCAGGTTTTTTCTGGGGCGAGAGCGGCTGCTCCATGTGCGCCGGCGGCAATGGTGACAGAGGCCGCCCGCAGGAACGTGTCGTCTCAACGACAAACCGAAATTTTGAGGGAAGACAGGGCAAGGGCGTGCGCACACATCTGGCAAGCCCCGAAGTTGCAGCCGCCTGCGCCCTGACAGGCGTGATCGCCGATCCACGTCGCATCGCCTGAAGGAGCGCCGGCATGACACCTTTCATCTGCGCCAAAGGAACGGCAGTTGCCTTTCTCGAAGACGATATCAACACCGACCAGATTGCGCCGATCCCGACCAAGCGCTCGCTGAAACCTGATTATCGCGAGATGTTTTTCTTCCGCGCACGCCGTCATGCTGACGATGCGCTCAATGAAGAGCATGTGCTGAACCAGAAGCAATTCGCTACGCCCGCCATTTTCGTGACAGGCCGCAATTTCGGCTGCGGCTCCTCGCGCGAAGGCGCGGTCTGGACCATGCAGGCCGTTGGTATCAGCTGCATTATTGCGCGCTCGATTGCCGATCTCTATCGCGAAAATTGTCTGCAAAACGGCGTCCTGCCCATCGAATTGCCGGACGATCAAGCCAGCGATCTCGAGCGCCGCGTCATCGCCGCCAATGGCGCAGAACCCTTCACCGTCGATCTGCGCAGCCAGACGATTTCCGGGCCGGGCGGAGCCGATATTCGCTTCGATATTTCAGATGCAGATCGCACACGCCTGCTCGAAGGGCTGGACGATATTGGCATGAGCCTGAAAGAAAGTGCGGCCATTGCCGATTGGGAAAAAAACGCGCAAGCGACATCCCCTTGGCTACAGCATGCGCAGCGCGCACCCGGCACGGAGCCTGCCCGATGAGCGCACGCCAAAGATTTCGCGACATTCTCGCAAAACCGGGCCTCACCCTCATGCCCGGCGCTTACGATGCATTGTCAGCGCGCATCATCGAGGAACAGGGTTTTGAGGCCATGGTGGCAGGCGGCTATGCGGCGGCCGGCAGTCTGCTCGGCCAGCCCGACACCGGCCAATCGAACATGCGCGATTTTGCCGATCATTATGCGCGCATCTGCGATGCCGTTGCCATTCCCGTCTATGCCGATGGCGATACGGGCTTTGGCGGCGTGAACAATGTGCGCCAAATGGTGAAAGCCTTCGAAAAGGCCGGTGTGGCAGCGCTTTTCTTCACCGATCAGGTTTTTCCAAGCCGTTGCGGCTATCTGCCGGGCAAGCAGGTGATTGCGCTCGATCACATGTTGGCAAAATTGAAAGCGGCGCTCGATGCACGCAGCGACGAAACAATGATGATCTGCGCGCGCACCGATGTTTATGCGCTCGAAGGCGAAGAAGAAGCCATCCGCCGCTGTCGGGCCTTTATGGAAGCAGGCGCCGATATGGCCAAGCCGCAAGGCATCGATGCGCCCCAGACCATTGCGCGCGTGTTGCGCGATGTGCCGGGCCCCCATATTGCAACACTTTCGCAAGCGGCCGGCCCCAAACATACGCCCCCCGATGTGCTGGAAAAACTCGGTGTGCATGCCGCCACCCTGCCCTCGCTGACGCTTTTTGCCGCCGCACGCGCCGTGCGCGAAACGCTGGGCGAGCTGAAGCGCACAAGATCCATTGAAGGCCTGCAAAACAGGCTCATGCCGCTTGAAGATTATTATTCAGTGGTGCGATTGAGCGAACAGCTGGCGCGCGAAGAAGATTATGACAAACAGGCGGCCGAGATCGCCAAAGGCCAAGAGAAAAAGGACGTTCCATGATCCGCTGGGCAGATTTTCAGAGCAAAATGGTGAGCCGCGGAGAAGTGCGGCTTGAAGTGCTGCATGCGGGACAGGGCAAAACCATTGTGCTCCTGCCCTCGCTTGGTCGCGGCGCCAAAGATTTTGCGCCCATTGCCGAAGATCTCGCCAATCTTGGTTTTCGCGTTCTCTGCCCGCAGCCGCGCGGCATCGGCCAATCGGCAGCGCCTGCGCCCTATGCCGATCTGGAAGATTGCTCGAACGATATTGCCGCGATCATCGAAGAAGATGGCAATGGCCCCGCCCTCATGGTGGGCCATGCTTTCGGCAATCGTGTCTCGCGTCTGCTCGCGACCATTCGTCCGGATCTGGTCACCGGCGTTGTGCTGGTGGCTGCCAATGTCGGCCATGCGCCGAGCCCGCCAAAAGTGCGCGAGGCCATCCGCAACAGTGCCAATGTCACTTTGCCTGACGATGTGCGGCTGGAGGCTTTGCGTTACGCCTTTTTTGCGCCCGGCAATGATGCTGTGCCCTGGCTGAAGGATTGGTATCCAGAAGTCCTTGCAGCGCAGCGCTTTGCAGGCGACCAGACCTCGCGCCAGATCGATTATCTGTCAGGCCGCGTTCCGGTTCTCTATATGCAGCCCAGCCACGATCCGCTCGCCCATGCCGATGATGCGGTGGAATATAAGCAGGCGCTGGGCGACAGATTGACCGTGGTAAAAATTCCGCAGTCAAGCCATGCGGCCATTGCCGAACAACCGGCCTTTATCGCCGCTGAAATCGGGGCTTTTGCCAAACAAATTTTGGCGACATGAAAATCAATGCTCGGCTTTGGTGGCCAGAAAAGCCGGCACTTGTGCGCTGAATGATTCAAGCCAGGCGATGAGGGCTGGAAAGTCCTTTCGCCAATCGACCTGTTTGCGCCAATCCATATAGCCCAAAGCGCAGGCAATGCTGATGGTGCCGGCATTCACCTGATGCGGATCGGGCAGATTGGCCACGAGCCATGAGAGCGCGCGCTCGATCTTGCCGCGCTGATGGGCAATCCATTCCTCATAGCAATATTGCGCCGGGCGACGCTGGCGCTCATAGACCATGAGCAGGCCCGCATCCATCATGCCATCGCCCAAAGCCTGCAGGCGCAGAACCTCAATGCGCTCTGCCGGCGCCTTCGGAAACAGGCAGGGTTTTTCTGCGATCATGTCAAGATATTCAAGAATGACAGGCGAATCGTAGAGTGCCGTTCCATTTTCCAAAATGAGACAGGGAATCTTCCCCAGCGGATTCTGGCCGCGCAAATGATCCTGCGCGCTCCAGGGATCGGCCATTTCTTTTTCCAGATGCTCAGCCAGACCCAGAATGATGGCCGCAATCTTCACCTTGCGGCTGAAGGGCGATGTATGCGTTGTGCGCAGAATCATTTTCATCACAAAATTCCCATACCGCGCAGCATCAGAACCGATCCGCCGACAATGACGGTCGCATCCATAATGCCGTGATGGACTTTGAGGCTGAGACGATTGGCAATCCATTTGGCCGCAAAAGCGCCCGGAATGCCGACAATCCCGATCAGAATTGCAATCGTCCAGAGCGACAAGGGCAATTGGCCATAGGCCTGGAACGTGCCGATCTTCACCACACCGACAATAAGCGAAATCACCGCATCGGTTGCGATGATCGAGGATCCTTTGACGCCGAGCGCCATCAGCAGCGAAATCAGGATAATCCCGCCGCCGGGAACCGCACCTGTGACAAGCCCGAACAAAGCGCCCGCCGCCAGCACGGCGGCCGGCGACAATTCTTTCTGGAAGGATTTGAGAATGCGCCGCGCCGGCACCAGCAAAATGAGCGCAGCACCGATCAAGATCGATGCGCCCGGCCCGCTCAGAAAAGAATAGCCCATCGCGCCGAGATAGCAGAACGGCAGGCCGACCAGCGAAATGCGCCAGACATGAGGCCAGGCAATGCCCTCTCGAAAAGCGGCAATGCGCGACAGATTGTTGAACATGGCGGAGACGCCCAGCACCGGCACGACAGCCTGCGCGCCAAGGATCGGGACGAGGACGAGCGGCATCAAAAGCCCTGTGCCATAGCCGGCCACGCCGCCAATGATCGATGTGACGACGGCCGCCAGCGAAACGATTGAGAGCTCGATGATACTCATGCGACGAGCAAGGGCCGCAGATCGCGCATCGAGGGCAAGGTTTCAAGATGCCGGATCGCCTGAACCAATTGCACACCACGCGCCTTGCCGATGATCGGGGCGACAAGATCGAGCGCCTTGGCCTCGATTTCCTCTGCACTCATCGGATTATCCGGCGTGCCGCGCACGGCGCGCGCATGATGGCGGAAGGCTCCCCTGCCCGTCTCGATCTCGACAATGGCCTGGCGCGCCGGGCGGGCAATTGTCAATTCCGCATTGGGCAGGAGGCTGATCTTGGCGCGCACAGCCAGCACGGCGGAATCGTGCATGCGCGCATGATCATGCGTTGTCTCGAAAGTGATGCCGCCATCGACAATGGCAAGCGCGCATAAATGCTGCGCGCAAATATCGGGCATGGTGCGATTGTCGACGATGTGGAACCTGTCATCTGGCATGGTAATCGTGATTTTGCGCACATCGGCGGCAGTGATGCCATGATCGGCAATCAGCGCGGTCGTCGCATCGAGAATGGCCTGGATCGGCGAGCCGACGCACCATTTCTTGATCGACGCGCGCATGATCTCAAAACGCACACCGAGCTCTTCGCCCAAAAATTCCGGGCGTGGATCTTCGCCGAACGCAGTGAAGAGATTATGCTTGCCCGAAAGCGGATCTTCCACCGCCGAGAAGCCTGCTTTCACCATGGAGGCAGAGGCGACGCCATTGCGCGCGCCCATCCCGCCGAAGTCGAAAGCCTTTTCGACATGTTGCGTGTCGCGCTGCCAGAAGGGAATGCCGGAGGCCTGCTGCGCCGCATAAGAGAGAACATGGCGCACCTGCTGCGGTGTGAAACGGAAGAGCGCAGCACCAGCCGCAGCAGAGCCGAAAGCCGGCGCCAGCGAATGGGTGGAATGTTTCGATGTATCGGGGCGCGCAAAACCCAGCGACAAGGTGAGGCGCGCGCCAATGTCATAGCCCAGCGCTACGGCGCGGATATAATCGTCGCCGCCGATATTCTCGCGCTCGGCAATGGCAAGAGCGGCTGGAACAATGGCGCAACCGGGATGAAACCGGCCTTCCAGATGCGAATCGTCGGTCTCGTCGCCATGCCCGGCCATGCCATTGGCAAGCGCTGCGCTCTCAGGCGGCACGCGCAGATTGGTGCCGATCACGCTGGCAGGCCCGGCACCATCGAGAGGCGCGACATAGGCCGCGCCCAGCAGGCCCGCGCGCAGCCGCGAGCCCGATAAAATCGCTGCCAGACTGTCGAGAATGTGAAATTTCGTCTTGATCCGGACCGCTTCCGGCAAGGGCCTCGAGGCCGCATCGGAAATATAGGTGGAAAGGTCGCTGGCGAGCAACGAGATCGGTGTTTCAGACGTGCCGGCCATTTCTTTTTATCCCTGCGCTTCTGCTTAAAACTGCGCAGAAAGCCGCTTGTTCTCTGGAAACTTTTCTTCTCAGGGCGTATAAGCTTGACCCCTGCATCAAGCGCCATGCTACCCGGAGGATCCCGTGGCCTCAAGAGCGCTGCCAGCGGAGAGGGAAGGCAATCAATGAGCGAAAAATCGCTCGCAGGACAGGTCGCAATTGTCACCGGCAGTGTGCGCCGCATCGGCAAGGCCATGGCTATGGCGCTGGCCAAAGACGGCGCCACCATCGTGGTTCATGCGCTTCGCTCGAAAGACGAGGCGGAAGCCACTGCGGCAGAAATCCGCGCCGCCGGCGGCAAGGCCATCGTGCATCTTGCCGATGTGGCCGATGAGGCCGCTGTCGCCGCCATGGTCTCACGCGTGATCGGCGAGACCGGGCGCATCGACATTCTCATCAACAATGCCGCCATTCGCGGCGAGGGGCATTTCACCGAGATGAGCCTGGCGCAATGGCAGAATGTCACGCGCACCATTCTCGATGGCGCCTTTCTCTGCTCGCGCGCTGTTCTGCCGACCATGCAGAAGCAGCAATATGGACGGATCATCAATATTGGCGGCATCAGCGCCCATCTGGGCACTGCGGGGCGCGCTCATGTCGTGACCGCCAAGACCGGTCTTGTCGGCCTGACGCGCGCTTTGGCGAGCGAATTTGCTGGCGATGGAATTACCGTCAATTGCATTGTGCCCGGCCGTATCGGCGGCGAACGCTCGCATACATCGGGCAAGGGCATTGCCGGCATGCCGCCCGTCGGGCGCGAAGGCCTGCCCGAAGATGTCGCCGATATTGTGCATAATCTCTGCCGTCCGCAGGCAAGCTATATGACCGGACAGACGATCCATGTGAGCGGCGGCATGTTCATGCCTTGAATGGCAGAACCGATGAGAAAGATGGAAGCGGGCAAGATGACTTCACAGGTTGCGACAAAGTCTGACTATGGCGCTGCGCCGCTTGAGCTCGGCCTGACCCGCACGCTTGCCGCTTTTCTCGCCGATCTGACGTTCGAGCGCCTGCCCGATGCAGCCGTGCATCAAGCACGGCGCGGCATGATCGATTGGGCCGGCTGCGCTTTGGCGGGATCGCGTCATCCCACCATTGCAAAAATTCTCGGTGTCATGCGCGCCCTCAATGATGCGCCGCGCGCCAGCGTGCTCGGCCATGGTTTGAAAATCGGTATGACGGAAGCAGCCACCGTCAATGGCCAGATGGGCCATTTGCTCGATTTCGACGACACACATATGGGCGGCGTCGTGCTGCATGCCTCCTCGCCCATTCTCTCAGCCCTTTTTGCGCTGGCCGAGAGCGGCCAATTTTCCGGCCGCGATATTGTCACCGCTTATGCTGTGGGTTTTGAGGCCGGTGTGCGTGCCGGTCAATCGGCGCCCGGCCATCACGATGGCGGCTGGCATCTCACCGGCACGCTTGGGTCGATTGCAGCCGGTGCGGCCTGCGCGCGCCTGCTTGGCCTCGATGCAAAGCAAATGGTCCATGCCATTGCCATTGCGACCACGCAAGCCGCCGGAATGCAGCAAAACCGCGGCACAATGTGCAAATCTTTCCACGCCGGAAAAGCCGCGGCCAATGGGCTGCTGGCGGCTTTGCTGGCGCAGCAGGGTTTCGATTCCTCCGACGAGATTCTGGAAGGCAAGCGCGGCTTCTGCCGCATCTTCAGCACCAGTGCTGCGCCAGAAAAAATAACGGCGGAACTGGGCACGCGTTTCGAGATCATCGGCAATGGCTACAAGCCTTATGCCTGCGGCGTCGTGCTTCACCCTGCCATCGATGCCATGATTGCACTTGGCAAGACGAGCGGCATTGCGGCGGAACATGTGGCAAAAATCGATCTGCGCGTGAATGAACTGGCGGTGCGCATTACCGGCGTCACCGAACCGCAGACGGGCCTGCAATCGAAATTTTCCATCTATCATTCGGCTGCCGTAGCCTTCATCGATGGCGATGCGGGCATTGCGCAATATACGAATGAAAAAGCACTCGACCCCCATGTGGTCGGCCTGCGCCGCAAAGTGGATGTGATCGCCGATGCAAGCCTGCGCAAGGATGAAGCGCGCGCAACCATTATCGCGACCGATGGACGCCGTTTCGATGTGCATATTCCCCATGCCACCGGCACAATCGACAATCCCATGCCGGATACGGCTATCGAGGGAAAATTCATGGCCAATGCAGCGCCCATCATCGGCGCGGCGCGCGCGCGCGATTTTGTGCAAAATTGCTGGCACGCCGAAAACATCAAAGATGCGCGCGACCTTGTCGCGCTGCTCGCCTGAGGACAGGACATGCAGAAGAATATTTTGAAAGACGGCGATGTGATTGCAGGGGCGGCAGCCGGTGCGCTGGGCGTCTATATTACAATGACCGCCTCAAAATGGACGATCATGAACGAGGACGGGCCCGGACCGGGCTTCTTTCCCATGGGCTATGGGATCGGCCTCATTCTGCTCTCGGCCATTCTCATTCTCTCGCGCTTCAAGGCGCAACGCACGGCCGATGAAGAGCCGATAGATTGGGCGGGCTTTGCGCGCGCGGGCGGCACTTGGGTCGCCTTCGTTGTGGCAGCAGCTTTGATGAGCATCATCGGCTTTTACGTCAGCTTCGGTCTGATGACTTTCACCCTTGTGCTGCTTGTCTTCGGGCGACCGCTCAAATCTGCCTTCACCACGGGCCTTCTGTCGGCTGTGGGTTTCTACATTGTTTTCGGCCTCATCCTCGATGTACTGTTGCCAATCGGCATGATGGGATTTTAAGCGATGGATATTCTCAACGGGCTCGCGCACGGCTTTTCGATTGCGCTTCTTCCCCACAATCTCATGTGGTCGCTGGTCGGCTGTTTTCTCGGCACGATTGTCGGCATTCTGCCGGGCCTCGGGCCGGCCGCCACCATCGCCATGCTTCTGCCGATGACCTATAATATGTCGCCGGCAAGCGGCATTATCATGCTGGCCGGCATTTATTATGGGGCGAAATACGGCGGGTCGACGACATCGATCCTGCTCAACATGCCCGGCGAATCCTCTTCCGTCGTCACCTGTCTCGATGGCTATCAGATGGCGCGTCGCGGGCGCGCTGGCGCGGCACTTGGCATTGCAGCCATTGCATCCTTCATCGCCGGTTCGGTCGGCATTGTGCTGCTGAGCCTTGTCGCACCCCCCATTGCTGCTTTCGCGCTGACTTTCTCCTCGCCGGAATATTTTGCACTCATGGCGCTCGGCCTCGCGCTTGTTGTTCTGCTGGGTGGCGATTCACTGGTGAAAGGGCTGATCGCGCTTTTCGTCGGCCTCTGGCTCACTTCGATCGGCACGGATCTTTTCACCTCGCAATCGCGCTTCACCTTCGGTCAATCGTCGCTGCTCTCAGGGCTCGATTTCATGGTCGTCGCCATCGGCGTCTTTGCCATCACCGAAGTGATGAACAGCATCAAGGAAAAGGAAGAGACGCAGGTTCTGCCTGTGCCCAAGGGCTTGCGCAATCTGCTGCCCAATCGCGAAGAGCTGAAAGCCTGCCGCTTTGCTTTTGCCAATGGCTCCATTGTCGGATTCATCATCGGAATTCTGCCGGGCGCGGGATCGAGCATTGCCTCGTTCATTTCCTACGGCATCGAAAGAGCGTTCTCGAAACATCCGGAAAAATTCGGCACGGGCGTGCCCGAAGGCGTGGCGGCACCTGAGGGCGCCAATAATGCCGATACGGGCGGCGCGCTTGTTCCGCTGCTCACACTGGGCATTCCCGGTGGCGGGACGACGGCGATCCTTCTGTCGGCGCTGGTGCTCTGGGGCGTCAAACCCGGCCCGCTGATGATGACGGAATCGCCTGACGTCTTCTGGGGTCTCGTGGCGAGTCTCTATATCGGCAATGTGATGCTGCTCGTGCTCAACCTGCCGATGGTGCCTTTATTTGCGCAGATCCTGCGCATTCCCGTCTATATTCTGCATCCGCTCATTCTCGGCGTCACGGTGGTTGGCGCCTATTCTGTATCGGGACGTCTGTTCGACGTGATGTTACTGGCAGGATTTGGCGTGCTGGGCTTTGCCATGTCGCGGCTGAAATTCCCGGTAGCGCCGCTCGTTCTCGGCTTCGTGCTCGGCGATGCGATGGAGCGGGCCTTGCGCCAATCGCTGATGATGTCGCAGGGTGATCTGTCGATCCTGGTGTCGCGGCCGATTTCAGCCACCATGCTGATCTGCGCCATCGTCATTCTTTTCCTGCCGCTGCTTCCCAGGTTCCGGGCCTTGAAGCAGGCAGCAGGTTGACCACATAAGAAGAAACAAGAATATCGAAGTTCCACTCGTGAGAGGAAATGAAATGAACAAACGAACTTTGTTAAAAGCAGGTCTTGCTCTTTCTGCGCTCATGGCCTTTGCGCCTGCCGCTCAGGCAGATTGGAAGCCGACGCGTCCGATCGAACTCGTCGTTCACACAGGCCCCGGTGCGGGCAGCGATGTGATGGGCCGCGCGCTCATTGCTGCGATTGAAGATGCGAAGCTCCTGCCGGTGCGCATCCAGATTTCCAATAAAGTGGGCGGCGGTGGCGCCACGGCAGCCGCTTATCTGAAAGACAAGAAGGGCGATCCTCATGTGATCGGCCTGTTCACCAGCGTCTGGATCACCAATCCGCTCGTGCAACAGGAAGCCAATGTGGGCATGCGCGATCTGACGCCGGTCGGCCTCATGGTGGTTGAGCCTGCCTTGTTCGTCGTGCGTGCGGAATCGCCGTTCAAGACGCTGAATGAATTCATCGAGGCAGCCAAGGCTGCGCCGGGCAAGCTCAAGCAATCGGGCGGCTCGCCGCTGGCGCGCGATGCGCTGGTGCGCACTGTCCTGCAAGCCAAGACTGGCGCGCGCTGGGCCTTCATCTCCTTCCCCTCCGGCGGCGAACGCATTTCCGCGCTGCTCGGCGGCCATGTCGATGCCATGGTGATTGAGCCGGCGGAAGCAGGCGAACTCATGCGCTCTGGAAAAATCCGCGCGGTTGCGCAGGTCGCCGATACGCGCCTGCCCGACTTCAAGGAGATTCCGACGCTGAAGGAAGCGGGCTTCGATGTCGCCAGCCCGCCGCAATCGCGCGGTGTCGTCGGCCCGCCGGATATGGCGCCGGACGTTCTGAAATTCTACGAAGATCTGGTGCGCCGCGCCGGTGCTTCGCCGGGATGGCAGAAATTCGTCAATGACGGCCTGTTTGAGGGCAAGGTGCTCGGCTCGAAGGAAACAATTGAATTCCTCGGCAATACAGAAGCCAATGTGCGCGAGATCCTGAAAGAAGCCGGCGTGAAGCTGGTGCGCTAAAGCGCGCGCAAGAGGTTTGAAAAAAAACCAAGGCCCGGTCCGCAAGGACCGGGCCTTTTTCATGTCACTTGATGCTCTTCTCGATCCAGCCTTTCAGAAAAGCTGCGACTTCGAGATTATTCTTCTCCAGCATCATCATATGGCCGTTGCCCTTGATGCCGATATTCTCAAGCCGCACGAATTCATTCTTCACGCCGGCCTGTGTGAGGAATTTCGATGCGCAATGATCGTAAGGCGCATGATAGGACGCCTCGCTGACAACTATCAGGATCGGAATGCCCGCAAGTTTCGGCAATTTGCGCGCGGGCTCCGGCTGCAGCCAGCAGCGCACAAGGCCTGCACCATCGGCCTTGGCCTCACGCTGGGGCTGCAAAGTCTCGCCCTGCGCCAGCGGCGGATCGAAAGTGAGGCTCGTGCGCGTAATGCCATTGGGCCGCGAGAGGCGACCATCCTTGAACCAGTCTGGCGCGCCGATCACTTCATTGTCGTAGAAGGCCGGACCATTGGGCTCGACTGCGACAATGCCTTTGACAAGATCGGGCCGATCATTCGCAATGGTCCAGCCAATCGTGCCCGATTGCGAATGGGTGAGCAGAACCGACGGGCCGATCTTTTCCAGAAGCGCAACGCCGGCGGCGCGATTGAGCAATTCAATCATCGATACATCGGCAATGTCCTCGACTTGCGAAGCGAAGAATTGATCGAAGACCGGATCGCCGGAAACACCCGCGCCGGGCCATTGCGTGTGCAGAGCTGCCTGCGGATAGAGGTTTGAACTTTTGGGCGCGGTGAAACGCTCCGACATGGCCTTGGTATTGGGCCGCCGCGTCGCGCCATAGACTTCGGTGAAATAGCCGGAGCGACCGCGCGCCGCCTGATCGACGACATAGACCGCATAGCCCTGGCGCAGGAAATAGGTTGCCCAGCCCTCGCGCCCATCTGGCGTCATCAAAAAGTTTGTTCCGGTCTGTCCGCCGCCATGCACCATCACGACAGGATGAGGAAATTTGCGCTCGGCCGGGATTTGATATTGGACGAACATCTGGCCCGTGCGGATCTGGCCATCTTTCGTGTCGCGATAGCTGCCGCCGGCGAAAAAATATCCCTGATCGGCAATGGAGATCGGGCTTTTTGCCCCCTGCGCCTGCGCGCCACTTGCGCCCAGTCCCACAGCCAATGCCATTGCAGTCGCGATTTTGCTTTTCATGCCATCCCCCCAGTTTTGTTGTTTGGAGAAGGCTCGCCGCAAGAGGCACGCTTGTCAACTTGTCCCGCCCAAAGCGAGAGCGGGAGCGGGCGACGCTCTGCGCCGCCCGCAAACTGTTTTATTTCGCAGCCGCCGATTCTTTCACAATCGGCGTCCATTTGGCGATTTCGGAGGCGACAAAGGCTTTCAGCCCATCCGGCGTGCGGTTTTCAGCGCGCGGCAGAACGGCGCCGATTGTTTCCAACCGCGCGCGTGTCGCTGGATCATCAAGCGCCTGACGCGCCGTTGCCGACAATCTTTCAACAATGTCGCGCGGCGTGCCCTTGGGCGCGAACAAAGCATTCCAGCCCGATGCCTGGAAGCCGGGAAGTCCCGCTTCCGTTGTCGTCGGCACATTCGGCAAAGCGGGCGAGCGCTCAAGCTGCGCAATGGCAAGCGCGCGAATATTGCCGGACGTTACCTGCGGCACAAGATGGGGAATCTGATCGCAGAGAAAATCATACTGACCCGAGACGAGATCGTTCAATGCCGGGCCTGAGCCCGTATAGGCGATCATCGGTGCACGTGCACCGACAAGCGCGGTGAAGAACAGGCAGGACACATGCGATGTTGCGCCAACGCCGCCATGGCCATTGTTGAATTTCTGCGGATCGGCTTTGAGCATGGTCATGAATTCGCCCAACGTCTGCGCCGGGAAATTCTTCTTCACGAGAACCGCAATCGGCGTGTCGGAGAGCTGGCTGATATGCTCGAAATCATCGACCGGATTATAGGCAAGGCGCGGATAGAGACCCACGCTCGCCGCATGTGTGCCCATCTGCCCGACGAGCAAAGTATACCCATTGGGCTCAGCGCGCGCAGCGCGTGCAGATCCCGTTGTGCCGCCAGCACCGCCGACATTTTCAATGACCATTTGCTGGCCAAGAATCTTGCCCATCTGTTCAGTGACGATGCGGCCAACCACATCCGTATTGCCGCCGGGCGCATAAGGAACAACAACATTGATGGCGCGCACGGGGTAATTTTGCGCGAAAGCCTGTGGAGACATGACCAGAGCGCCAAGAAGAGCGCCTTTAAAAAGAAGCTTCATGCTTTTCATCTCGTTCTCCTCCGTAAACATGCGCCCCTCATTGCAAGCAGCAAAGCGACGAAGCAATCCAGGGGCCTGACATATCACGTCTGGATGGCTTCGCTGTGCTCACAATGACGGCATTTTTTTAAGGCAGATAGACGCCGCCATTCACATGAATGGTTTGCCCGGTAATGTAGCGCCCGTTCGGCCCGGCGAGATGGCGCACCATGGATGCGACTTCCTCGGGTCGACCGCGCCGGCCCATCAATGTCGTATGTTTCTTGTGATGATCGGGCTCGATGGGCGAAGAGCCGCCGCGGATCGTCTCGATCAAACCCGGCGAAACGAGATTGACGGTCACAACCGGCGCAAGATCCTGCGCCAAAGCCTTGGTGAGTCCGTCGAGCCCTGCTTTGGCAGCCACAACATGGGGACGATTTTTTGCGCCCGTATAGGCGGTGAGTCCGCCGATATTGATCACTGCGCCTGCATCGCTCGCCTGCAGCAAAGGCAAAGCCGCTTGTGTGGCGAGAAATGCTGCATCGAGATTGACGGCCAGTACTTTGCGCCATTCCTCAATCGTAATGTCGGCAATTTTCGTCTCGCCGCGCAAAGCGGCATTGTTGACGAGAATGTCGAGACGGCCAAAAGCCTTTTGCACCGCCTCGATCATGCCGCGCACGGCCGCCGGATCGGTGAGATCGGCCGTTACAATCTCTGCCCGCGCGCCTTTTTCGCGCGCGAGCTTTGCTGTTTCTTCGAGCCCCTCGCGATCGGCGCGGGCGGCGAGCATCACATGCGCGCCGCCTTCTGCCAGATCGAGCGCGATGGCGCGCCCGATATTGCGCGCACCACCGGTGACAAGAGCAACGCGGCCCTCAAGCTCACGCATGCGCGCCGCCTCCGATCGAATCATAGATCATCGCATCGGCGAGATCGGTCGCCTTGCCGAGCTTTTCCAGCCCGCGCACCATGTCGAGGAGGCGCGCCTGGGCGGCATCATCAATGGCGCCTTCCGCGCACATGCGGAACTTGCCTTCGAGATCGGCATCGCTGATCGGGTTGAGCGGGCCGCCGCGATAGCGCTCGTCCGCCCATTCCACCAGCTTGCGACCATCCTTCGTGTCAACTTCAATGCGCGAACGGATGAGATCATAGCCCTGCGCATCAATCTCGGCATCGAGATGCACGGAGGTCGCGCGCTGCAGGGCCTGCATCTGCGGGCCAGCGACGAAATCATCCATGAATTCGTGATGGCTGGCGCGGCGCTTCAGCGCGATCATGCACAAAAGTGCAGGCATGGAGAATTTCGCCTGCAGATGATTGACCGCCACCGGATAGCGGATCGGCTCGATAATGTTCTTGCCTGCATAGAAGCGGATCGTGACGATTTCTTCCGGCTTCAGATCGTGCTTGAGCACGAGGTTCATCATCGCATCCATCGACTGATGCGTGAGAATGCCTGACGGATAGGGCTTGATCGAGACGCCCGGATCGACAATCGTCAGCGTCTTGCCAAAGCCCTGCGCGAATTTTTCTTCCGTTGCGCCTTCGCCCATGACGGAGAAGAAACCCCATGGCCCGTCCAGCGCCGTCGGATCGGCGGTGAAGCCGCGTGCCGCGAGCAATGCAGCAGTGACGCCGTTTTCAGCCGCGCGGCCGACATGCAGCGGCTTTGTCATCGTGCCGAAATTGCAGCGAATGCCGGCAGCGAGCGAAGCGGCAATGCCGAGCGCATGCGCCAGCGTCTCGCCCTTGAGGCCGAGAAGTTTGGCAGCCGTTGCAGCAGCGCCAAATGTGCCGACCGTGCCCGATGTATGATGGCCGCGGCGATAATGCACCGGCTTCATCCATTCGGAAATTTTGCACTCGACTTCAAAGCCCGTCTGGAAGGCCGTCATGAAAGCCTTGCCATCGACGCTCTTGCCCTCTTTGGCGAGCTTCTGCGACATGACAATGGCCGATGTCAGCGGCGGGCAGGAGGGATGCGTGAGCAGGCCATAGACATGGGCCGGATCATGCGAGACCTGCGTATCGTCCCAATCATGCGCATGGCCTGCGGTGGCGAGCACGCGCGCGGCCAAAGCAGCAGGCACTTTCTTCTTGCCGGCGGCAATGACGAAAGCATCTTCGCGCCCGCCTGTTTCGACTGCGTCAACGGCCAGCATTTGCACCGAATGTTCGAGACCGCCGGCGAGATAGAGGCCGAGCGTGTCGATCATGCAGCGCTTGCCAATGCGCAGAGCCTCGGCGGGCAGCGCGTCATAGCTGACGTTTTCGATGAAGCTGATCGCTTCGGCGGTCACTTGGTGTTTCGTGCTCATGGGGCAACCTTTTTTGTTTTGGTTTGCGAAGAGGGTTTTGAGTCTTGCGTGGTGACGAGACGCGCGCGGGCGGCCATCACGTGATCGAAATGTGTTTTATGCGCGCGCGCCCCATCTCCCGATGCAATGGCATCGACCATATCGCGATGTTCATCGTTGGAAATGGAGAGGCCGCCGCCCTGCATGAGCGAACGTGCGCGGAAGAGATGCAGCATTTTCACCAGATCGCGGTAATGGCGCGCCAGAACCGGATTGCCGCAACGATCGACGATAAATTCATGCAGTTTCAGATTGAGCGGATAATAGGCCTCGAAATCCTTGGCTTGCGCGGCGCTCTCCAGCGCAGCCAGCAGATCTTTGAGTTCCGCCACTTGCTCAGGCGTGAGGCGTTCGGCGCAGAGTTTTCCTGCCAGACCAAACAAAGCCGCGCGCACGGCATAAATATCGCAGGCCTGTTCAACTGACAAAGTGCGCACGAAGACGCCGCGATTGGGCTTGAGTTCGACAAGCCCGCCTGCCTCCAGCGAGCGCAAAGCCTCGCGGATCGGCCCGCGGCTTGTGCCAAAGCGCAGCGCCAGCTGGTTCTCGTTGATCCTGTCACCCGGCGCGATGTCGCCGGCCATGATCATGCGCTCGACCTCCGCCTCGATGAGGACGGCGAGCGAGCGCGTTTTCAACAGCGCGACATTTTCGAGCACAGTGGACATGCGTGCCTCAGATGCGCAGGTCGCGCAATGCTTTCGGATCGGCTTGCGCAAAAAGGCCACCGACAATGGCGCGCGCCTTTTGTGCATCTGCATTCGTCCAGCCGCCATAAATGGCATTGTCGACGAATTTGCTCTCAACTTCGGCCAGGCTCATCGGCGCAGCCTTGCCGCCGCGCATATAGGCTTGCTTCACTTCGCGCGTTTCGCCGCTTTTCAGCGTGGCGCGCAAATGGCCGATGAATTGATCGGGATAGGGATCGTCGGGATTGATCTTGTAGGAGACTTTTGCTGCCAAAGCGCGGGCGCGCGCATCGGCAATGCTCTCTTCCGAGAACTGCCCGAGCCCCGCTTTGCCTTCGAGAAAGCCGATGGCCATGCAGAAGGGCGTCGAGAATTTCGCCGCATAGGGCGTTTTGGGATTGTGCTTGACGTTGAGCGGCTCCCACAGGCGATGCACCGTGCCCTCGCCGACATCGCATTCGATCTTGACGATATCATCAGCTGACACGCCCTGTTTGGCGAGCGCAATGGCGCAATCGATAAAGGGCTGCGTCATGGTTCCGCAGGCATAGGGTTTGAAGACAATATCGTCGATCACCCAACGCTGGCCGAGATCTTTCAGCAGCAGATCGAAAGCCGGTTTGCGCGAGGGCGCGAAAGCATGGAAGAAACCATGCGTGCCTTCAAACACCGTGCGCGGTCCCAAAAATCCGCCGCGCGCCATCAGTGCTGCGCGCAGGCCAGATTGCGCCGCCCAGCCCGCATGCATGCGCTTGGTCCAGGTGCCTTCTGCCAGATATTCGATAATGCCGGAGGCCATCGAACCGGCAATGCCGAGCGCATCCACCGTCTGCTTCTTGTTGAGGCCCAGCGCAACAGAGACAGCAGCAGCAGCGGCCATCGTGCCGATGACGGCGGTCGGGTGAAAGCCTGCTTTATGGATCGCCTTGGGCGTGACAAGGCTCAGGCGGCAGAGCAATTCCGCGCCATAGGCGGTGGCAAGCAGCAGGCGCTCGCCCGAGAGATTTTCCAATTCGCAGATCGCCATGGCAGCCGGCACGACAACAGCGCCCGAATGAACCGGGCCGCCCTCAAACGTGTCGTCATAATCCTCGCCATGGGCCGCCGTGCCGTTGATGAGAGCCGCGCTGAACGGATCGAAGCCGCGCGCATGGCCGATGGCGGTTGCATCCCCCGGCCCGGAGGCCGCCAGACAGGCGGCAATATAGGGCTCGTTGCGGGCCGAAATGCACAGGCCCGCGACATCGAGCACGATGCGGCGCGTCATTTCCACCGTCTCGGGGGAGAGTTTCGCGCTCTGTGCACCAACCAGCCAATCGGCCAGAGTTTCGGCAATCGGGGTCGTGATGTCCTGCGTCATCGGCGTTTCCGGGTTGTTTTTGTGGATTGGCCCCGAGCGAGGCGCTCGGGGCTTATATTGTCAATTGTCGACAGTTTACCGTTTTCGTCAAGTCGCCACGGCTCTTTTCCCCATCTCGCCTTTCGCGAGGGGGCGGCATATGATGGTTTTCGAATGAGAGACAGGCTGCAAGCCTGCCAAGGAGGGTGGCATGACCAATATGCGCGTGAATGGGCTGCGCGGCGTTGAACTGGCGGTCTTCGACCTCAAGGAAACGCAGGATTTTTACGCCAATGCCTGGGGGCTCCAGACGGTGGCCGCAGCCGATGGCAGCGCCTATATGCGCGCCGCCAGCGCCGAACATCATGTGCTGGCCATCCATGAGCGCAAGCGCGCCGGACTGGCCGCCGTGCATTTCTCCGCCCCCGACCGCGCCGCTGTTGATGGCCTTCATGCCAAATCCAAGGCCTGGGGCTGCGAGATTGTCGCTGCTCCGCATGATCTGCCGCTGATCGCCGGTGGCGGCTATGGTTTTTCGGTGAAAGCGCCCGAAGGCCAGATCCTCACCATTTCCTGCGATGTCGCGCGCCATGCCTGCACGGGCAATTTCTACGACCATTCGCGCCCCGACAAGCTCTCGCATGTCGTGCTCAATTCGGTCGATATCCAGAAGCAGGAAGCTTTCTTCTGCGATGTGCTCGGCTTCCGCCTGACCGATTCCACCGCGCGCATGGATTTCATCCGCTGCTCGAGCTACCACCATTCGATCGCGCTCGCCCGCGCGCAGGGGCCAGGCCTCAACCACATGGCCTATGAAGTCTCGAATTTCGACGGGCTGATGCGCGGCTCAGGCCGCATGAAAAAGCATGGCTACAATATCGGCTGGGGTGTCGGCCGCCACGGACCGGGCAATAATCTCTTCTCCTATTTCATTGAGCCCAATGGTTTCGTCACCGAATATACGGCTGAAGTCGATACAATCGACGAAGCCACACATGTGGTGGGCACGCCCGATTATTGGGCGAAAATGATGAACGGCCCCGACCGTTTCGGCCTTGCCGATCCCTCGCCCGAATTGCGCGATGCTATGCATGGCAAATTCGTCGATGAGCGCAACAAGCGTTGCGAAGAAATCATCGCCGAGAAAATGGCCAGCTGACGAGCAGCGGCGCGGACAAAACATCCGAGCCGCTTGAAGCGCCTGGCCTGCCCGCGCATGCTTTGCCTGAGCGAATCATCGGGGAGGCTTGGCCATGCGCTGCAATTTCTGTGACGGTACCGGCATGCGCCGCAATGGCACGCAGGGCGTGCCCTGCGCGGAATGCGGCGGCTGCGGCGTCGCCCATTGCTGCGACGGCATTCAATCCTGCTGCGAGATTGAGGGCGACGAGAGACTGGCACCACTCAAACAGGTCGAACTCAGCCCCGTGCCCCATAGTGTGCCGGTTGAGCGGCGCGACTGAAACAAAAGGGCCGCCTCTTGGGCGGCCAGAAACGAATACAATCGGATACCGAATTCTATCGGCCGCCCTAAAGCAAAGAAGCCTGAGTAGGCTGTTTGTACCTTATCACGCCATTCAGCAACCAAGTGTCTACGTGGATTGAATGTGTGCCCATCGCAAACAACATCCCATCGCGCGGATATTCTTCCCCAAATTTCTTCTGAATAAACTCTAGAGCCTGTTTCTCACCGTAAAGAGATGAATGCCGGAAGAAAGTGGCCTCCAACTCCCAGTCCTGACATGTCCCCGTACGGATCCCATCCTCGATACGGTAACGGTATTTAAAAGTGAACGGGCAGGGTCGATATGCAGATATACTGGCCGCAAACAAATCCCCTTGTCTCTGTACATCCTCAAATTTTCTTTTCTGCTCAAGAAACTCAACTGAACTCTTTTGCTCAACAAAAAACTCTATAAACTCTGGCTGTATAAGCGCTAAAGAACGACCAGCTTCACGCTCCTTTTTCAAGCTAGAAACTATTGCACGCGACAAGAAGGATCCCCGCTCTCGATCATTCAATTTACCGACGATATGCAGCGTATCTTCAGCCACACGTCGACTTTCAAGACGCTGATCGTCAGACGGACGACGCCAAGAGAAGCGGACTCGATCCCAACGCGAAAACTTGTTTGTTTCATCAAGTCTCCGGAATTTGATCGGATAGAGCCGCACCCATTTTAAATCAAAACCAAGGCCAGCACAGCAAACGGTTTCCCCGTTCCGTGTCCCAACCTGCGGCGCAGCCTTAACCAAAATGACTGCTTCTGATTCACCCAATCCTTGCTGAATCTCGGACATAATCGAGTCCGTTCTTTTTCTGAAAATGGAATTGCTTATTGACCGTTAAATGCTTCAAGGAAAAATCGCCAATTAACGCCATCTTAGTCGCGACAATACACCGATGGCAATGCCGATGATCACTTTCAAAACACAGTAAACAGGCTAGCTTTTTCTTCGAAACGCTGACAGCCTGAGCTAGATCCTCCTGCGCGGGCTTTGTCCGCATATGCGCGCCAAAGATCTTTTCGAAATCCTTGTAGCGGCCCTCGCGCGCAGCAATGCGACCGGCTTTTGGATCCCCAAGCCCCCGCAAATGCAAGTATTCTATACTGGAATCTTGAAGAAATGATTTGAAAGCCGTCTTTGAAAAACCCTTTTTTCGTGAAAGTGGCAGCTGCCTGACGTCAATAACAACCTCAATTCCAATTCCTTCGACAGTGCGAAGAAAATCAGAAATCGATGACCCTTCGTAGCCTATTGTATATAGAATTCGCGACATCAGCATTTATCCCGGAAAAAATGGGCGGGCTCGCCTTATAAAGTGATCAAATTTATTGCTAAAGGGCCGCCTCTTGGGCGGCCCTTCTGCTTTTACATTTCGACAAAGCCCATTTTGCCGTCAGGGCCTTTCTTCCAGACATACATGACATAATCGGCATCGGTGCGATCGCCCTTTTTATTGAGCGAGAATTTGCCGATCACCGTGTCGAAAGCCATGCCCGAATGCATGATTTCGGCGACTTTCTTCGGATCGAGCGAATTGGCTTTTTCCGCCGCCTGTTTGATGACCTGCACGGCTGCATAGGAATAGAGCGTATAGGTTTCGGGATTGATATTTTTTGCCGCAAATCTGGCGAGAACCGGCTTGGCATTGTCACGCTTGGTCGGATCGGGACCGAAGGTCATCAATGTGCCTTCCACTGCATCACCCGCAATGGCGGCAAGTTCGGCGGTTGCAATACCATCGCCGCCAATCATCTGCGCATTGAGGCCCTGTTCGCGCATCTGGCGCAGCAGAACGCCCGCTTCGCCATGCAGGCCGCCCCAGAACAAAACTTCGGCGCGCTGCTGTTTCATCTTGGTGACGACAGCCGTGTAATCGCGTTCGCCCGGATTAATGCCCTCATAGAGCACTTCCTTGACGCCCGCCGCATTCATAGCCTTTTGCGTTTCATCCGCCAGACCTTTGCCATAGGGCGTCTTGTCGTGGAGGATGACGATGCGCTTGTCCTTGAATTTTTCGGCGATGAATTTTGCTGCCACAGCGCCCTGCTGATCGTCGCGCCCGCAGGTGCGGAAGACATTCCAGAGACCGCGCTCGGTAAAGCGCGGATTGGTGGAGGCCGGCGTGATCTGCAAAATGCCGCTCTCGGCATAGACTTCGGATGCGGGAATCGACACGCCCGAATTGAAATGGCCGATCACGAATTTCACGCCATCGCCGACGAATTTATTCGCCACCGACACGCCTTGCTCAGGGCGCGAAACATCGTCGCCGAGCGACAATTGCAGACGCTGGCCCAAAATGCCGCCGCTGGCATTGATATCTTCAACCGCCTGTTCGACGCCGTTCTTCAGCATGGCGCCGAATGTGGCGCTGGGCCCTGTGATGGGACCGGCAACGGCGAGCTTGAGCTGCGCATGGGCGGGCAGCGCAAAGGCCGAAAGTGCAAAAGCCGCAGACAGAAGAAGGCGGGAGACGCTGACCCTGTGCATCATTTTCTCCATAGGCAAATCGGGCGGAAGGAACCGCAGGCTCAGAACCGAGATTACAAGTTTCAGCCGGCCTGTCACGGCCCATCGGCCGCGCGCGGGCCAATTGAGAACAGGCCTTTGCGCTCCAGCGCAAAACCATATTGGCGCAAGGCCTGCCGCGCCCGCGTCAGCCGGAAGGAGATGAAGGCCACCGCCAAAAGCCAGGCGAAGGTCAGGCCAAGGCCGCCCAGCGACAGGGCCAGATCTGCCAGAGCCGCGCCAGGTGCCACCGTCAATTGTGCGAGATCTTTGCCGATGCGGGTTGCCGGAATGACCGGATTTTCAAACAGGGCGTAATCGAGAAAACCGAAAACGCAGGCGAGTAGAAAGCAATAGAGCACGAGAAGGAGCGGGCGCCGCCAGGTCTGCGCAATTGCGCGCCCCGTGGCCGCCGCCGCCGCGCCGCCCAAAATCAATGTCAGCAGGATTGTCGTCCACAAAGCCTGAAGGCCGGCGGGTGCGATCATATCGATCATCAATGTCCGCCCTCCAGATAGGCTGCGCGCACTTGTGGATCGGCCAGAAGATCGCGCCCCTGTCCCGACATTGTGATGGCGCCATTGACCATGACATAGCCGCGATGGGCGAGCTTGAGCGCGTGGAAAGCATTTTGCTCGACCAGAAAAACCGTCAGGCCCTCATCCCGGTTGAGCGTGGCAATGACATCGAAAATCTGCTTCACGACAAGCGGGGCAAGACCCAGCGAAGGCTCATCCAGCATGAGCAGGCGCGGACGGCTCATCAGCGCGCGCGCAATGGCCAGCATTTGCTGCTCGCCGCCCGACAATGTGCCGCCGCGCTGATCGCGGCGTTCTTTCAGCCGCGGGAAAATGGCAAACATGCGCTCGAGATCGTCATTGAAATGCACGGGATCGGCGAGGGCTGCGCCCATTTGCAGATTTTCATAGACGCTCATGCGCGGAAAAATGCGCCGGCCTTCGGGCGATTGTGCCAGCCCCAGCCGCGCAATCTGATGCGTGGGCAGGCGCGTAATGTCCTGCCCGTCGAAAACAATCTGTCCGGCGCGCGCCGGCGGGCGGCCGAAAATGCTCATCATCAGCGTCGACTTGCCCGCGCCATTGGCGCCGATGATCGTCACGATCTCGCCGCGAAAAACCTCAACATCCACGCCCTTGAGCGCGACGATCTGGCCATAGGCGGCCTCGACCCCGCGCAGTGACAGAAGCGGTGCCGGACTCATCGCGCAGCCTCCCCAAGATCGGCTTCGGCCTTGGCGACCTCTTCATCCTCAATGCCGAGATAGGCCGCAATCACGCGGGGATCGTTGCGCACTTCATGCGCCGTGCCATCGGCAATGCGCGTGCCGTAATCGAGCACGATGACATGATCGGAAATTTTCATCACCACGCTCATGTCATGTTCGATGAGCAGGATCGACACGCCATGACGATCGCGAATGGCCAAGAGCAAATCGTTGAGCTCGGCGCTCTCGCGCGGATTGAGACCGGCGGCGGGCTCATCCAGACATAACAGAACCGGATCGGTGCACATGGCGCGCGCAATTTCCAGCCGACGCTGCGCGCCATAGGATAGAGCGCCAGCCGGATCGTCGGCGCGATCCATCAAGCCGATCTCGTTCAGCCAGAAGCTCGCCTTGTCAATCGCCGCCCGCTCAGCCGCGCGCGCCGACGGCCAGCCGACGAGGCCTAGAGCCGACATGCCCGATGCGCGCATCAACACATTATGCTGCGCCACAATGAGATTTTCGAGCAGGGTCATGCCTGCAAAAAGACGAATATTCTGAAACGTACGCGCCACACGGGCCTCGCGCGCAATCTCGAAATCAGGCATGCGCTCGAGCAGATAAAGATGGCCCGCTGCGAATTTGCGATGACGCGCGCCGCTCATGGTCAGCGCCGCCACATCGAAGGCACGCGCCACGCCTTCGCGCGCCAAAGCCAGCCGGCCCTTCTGCGGCTTGTAAAAACCCGTGACGCAATTGAACACTGTCGTTTTGCCCGCGCCATTGGGGCCGATGAGGGCGGTAATATCGCCGCGCCCGACTTCAAACGACAGATCGTTGACGGCCACCAGACCGCCAAAACGCATGGTGAGATGTTCGACAACAAGAAGCGGATCGCTCATCCAGCGGCGCATGGACATCAGCCCTGCCCCTCTTTGACGAGTGTGCCTGCAACATGGCGGCGCTCGCGCAAGGCCACTGAGGGTGCGCGCGATGAAATCAACCCGCGCGGCCGCCAGATCATCATCACCACCATGGCAAGACCGAAGATCAGCATGCGATAGAGCGCGGGATCGAATGAGGGCCCGAAAATCTGTTTGAGAAAGGCGAGCTCGCGCAGAATTTCCGTGCCGCCCACCATGACCGCTGCAGCCAGCGCGACGCCGATCTGCGAGCCCATGCCGCCGAGCACGACAATGGCGAGAATGGTTGCCGATTCCATGAAGGTGAAGCTGTCGGGATTCACAAAGCCCTGCCGCACGGCAAAAAACGAACCGGCAAAACCGGCAAACATGGCGCCCAGCGCAAAGGCGGTGAGTTTTGTATTGGTTGTGTTGATGCCCAGCGAGCGGCAGGCAATCTCATCCTCGCGCAAGGCTTCCCAGGCGCGCCCGATGGGCTGGCGGCGCAGCCGCACAATGATCACATAGGTGAGAAGGGCCAGACAGAGAATGAGATAGAAAAGAAAAATCGTGCGGTGGATCGGCGAGAATTGCAGGCCGAACAAAGCGGCAAAACCATTGTCGGCGGCGCTGAACGGTGTGCCGAAAAATGTAATGCGCGGGATCGACATAATGCCCGCTTTGCCATTGGTGAGTTCGGTCCAATTGGTCAGTACGGCGCTGACAATCTCACCAAAGGCAAGCGTGACAATGGCCAGATAATCGCCGCGCAGGCGCAGCACCGGAAAGCCGAGGATCGCGCCCCAGGCTGCTGCAAAAAGACCCGCCAATGGCAGGCAGATCCAGAATGACAATCCGTAATGCGTCGATAAAAGCGCATAGGCATAGGCGCCCACGGCATAAAAAGCGACATAGCCCAGATCGAGCAGGCCGGCGAGACCGACCACAATGTTCAGGCCCCAGCCGAGCATCACATAGACGAGAATCTGCACGCCGTAATTATTGATCCATTTCAGCGCGCCCGCCGGCCCAAGCCAGGCGACCATGACAAGCGGAAAAGCAAAGAGCGCGGCCACGCAGATGAGCGGCAGAATTTTTGCGAGCGTGCCGGCAGGTCGCGCAGCTGCAGGTGGCGGCGCCACCTCGGGCAGGCGTCGGTGCAGAATGAATTCAAGCGCGCAACCAGCGACAACCATGGCCACGCCAATCGCCATCCATCCCAGAGAGTGAGCGATGCGCTGCGTCTCGAACAATAAAGCCGTGCCGCCGACAAAAGGAATGGCGCCCGGCACAGCCAGAAGACGCGCGCGCCAATCCTCCAGCAGCAAAGCCGCCAAGCGCCCCAGAAAAACAAGACAACCGGCAATGACAAGCCACGACCAGCGCTGTTCGAGCACAAGGCGATGGGACATATCCATCTGCGTGCCGAGCGCCAGAATGGGAAAGGACAGGCCCGCCGTGACAAGTCCCGCCAGCGCGGCTTCGCGCAAAGCGCGGCGCCAATCCATGCTCTCGCGCAAAGTCTCGCGCATCAGACTTTCTCGACATCGGGCCGGCCGAACAGGCCAGAGGGCATGAAGATCAGCGTGATGGCGAGAATGGAAAAGGCCGCGACATCCTTATAGTCGGATGAAAAATAGGCCGACCAGAAGACCTCGGTCAGGCCGATCAGCAAACCGCCCACAACCGCGCCCGGCAGCGAACCGATGCCGCCCAGAACAGCGGCGGTGAAAGCTTTTACGCCGGGAACAAAGCCATCGGCAAAACTCACCACGCCATAATACATCATGTAGAGAACGCCGGCGACTGCTGCGAGCGCCGCGCCAATGACGAAGGTCAGCGATATTGTGCGATCGACATCGACGCCCAGCAGCGCCGCCATGGCGCGATCCTGCTCGCAAGCGCGTTGTGCGCGCCCCAATGCCGTTTTCTGCACGACAAACCAGAAGACCGCGAGCAGCACGCCGGTGACGGCAACGATGAGAATCTGCTTGTAGGAAAGCGTCACATCGAAAGCCCCGCCGCTTGTCAGCTGGATCGTCTGCGTAAACATGGGCGGCACAGGCTTGTTGCGCGGGCCCTGCGCCACCTGCACGAGATTGGCGAGAAAAATCGACACGCCAATGGCTGAAATGAGCGGGGCCAGGCGAAACGATCCGCGCAAGGGCCGATAGGCCACGCGCTCAATGGCCCAGCTCCACAGCGACGTCAGGAGTATGGCGGCAATCAGCACGATGATAAAGGCAATGGCGAGCGAGGTGACACTGAAAAATTGCGTAATGGCAAGAAAGATAATCAGCGCGATGAAAGCCGACACCATAAACACATCGCCATGGGCGAAATTGACCATGCCGATAATGCCGAAGACCATCGTATAGCCAATCGCAATGAGCCCGTAGATCGCACCCAGCGTCACGCCATTGATCAATTGCTGCAGGAAATTTTCCATGGGTCTCCCAACACGGGATTCGGATCCGCGCGCCAAGCTACCAAGGGGCATGCCGGGGGGCAAACGGAGGGCGCGCTCCCTCCGCGCCCGTCATTGCGAGGAGGCCGAAGGCCGACGCGGCAATCCAGAGCCCCACGTGAGATCTCTGGATTGCTTCGCTCCGCTCACAATGACGGGGGAGAGGGTTTTGCGCCCCGCCCGATGATCGTCTAAGAACACGCTCATGGCCACTGACGTGACGCTCACTGCTGCTGCTCTTGCCGGGGTGCTCTCTTTTTTGAGCCCCTGCGTGCTGCCGCTTGTGCCGCCCTATCTCACTTATATTGCCGGCACGACCATCGAGGAATTGTCGGAGGAAGGCGTCAAGGGGGCGCGGCGCGATGTGGCGCTTTCGGCGCTTTTGTTTGTTGCCGGTTTCTCGACTGTTTTTGTCGCGCTGGGCGCAACCGCCTCATTGTTTGGCCAGGTGATCCGCGCCCATCTCGATGTGCTCTCGCTGCTGGCGGGCGTCGCCATTATCGCCATGGGCCTGCATTTTCTGGGGCTTTTCCGGCTGGCCTTTCTCTATCGCGAAAAGCGCATGCAGGTTGAAAAGCCGGTCGGGCTGGGCGGCGCCTATGTGATGGGGCTGGCCTTTGCCTTTGGCTGGACGCCCTGTATCGGGCCGATCCTTGCTGCCATTCTGGCAGTGGCGGGCTCGGAGGATACGGTGGCGCGCGGCATGGTTTTGCTCGGCGTCTATTCGGCGGGGCTCGGCATTCCCTTTCTGGCCGCAGCCCTTGCCATTGAGCCTTTCATGGCCTTTATCGCGCGGTTCAAACGCCATTTTGCGCTGGTGGAAAAAATCGTCGGCGGCCTGCTTGTTCTCACCGGCATTGGTTTTCTCACCGGGGCCATGCAGAGCGCGAGTTTCTGGCTGCTCGAAACTTTTCCTGCTTTGTCGCGGCTTGGCTGAAATCTGGAAGATTTTTGATGCGCACGTCGGATGCCGATCTTCTCATCGTTCCGGGCCTGAACGATTCAGGGCCCGATCATTGGCAGACGCGCTGGCAGCAGAAATTGTCGACCGCGCAGCGCGTGAGGCAGACAGATTGGGCGCGGCCCGATCACGCCAGCTGGACCAATGCCGTGGCGCAAGCAGTGCATGCGGCCACGCGTCCCGTGATCATCATCGGCCATTCTTTGGGCGCTTTGAGCGCCGCTCATGCCGCGCCGCATTTTGGCGCGGGCAAAGTGGCGGGTGCTTTTCTCGTGGCGCCGCCCTCAGAAGAATGGATGCGCGCGCATCATCTCGATCTCGGCGCTTTCGAGACGCATCCGCGCGATCCCCTGCCCTTTCCATCGCTGCTGGTGGCCAGCCGCAACGATCCCCATGCCGCTTATGAAGCGAGCGAAGATCTGGCTTTCACCTGGGGCGCCAATCTGCTCGATGCGGGCGAGGCGGGACATATCAATGTCGCCTCAGGCCACGGCCCCTGGCCGGAAGGGCTGATGAGCCTCGCGCATTTTCTGGCAAGGCTGAAATAAAAAAGCGCGGTCTGAGCCGCGCTTTTTGTCGATCAATAATAATAGGGCCGGCGATAATAGGGCCGCGGTGCGCCATAGACGGGATAGGGCTGCATGAAGACCGGCTCGCGCCGCTCGACGATCACCACTTCGCGCTGCGGGCGCATATTGCCGATCACATCATGGCCGCGCGCGCTCATGCATTGCGCATAGGCCATGTCAAAGCGGGCCTGCACATTGCCGCCCGCCTCGCGTCCCTGACCGGCGCCGATGAGCGAACCCAGGACCAGGCCGCTGCCTGCGCCAATCGCTGCACCCTTGCCCATATTGGCCGAAGACGAGCCAATGGCTGCGCCCGCCAGCGCACCCAGCGCCGTGCCCACCGCCGCGCTCTGGACAGCGGATGAATTGGACGCGGCGCCCGGCGATTCATAGCCGACCATGCGCTGCGCATTCATCTGGCAGAAATCATCGTCGCGCATGAATGTTTCATAGGATTTGCCCTTGGCAGGCATGACGGAGACCGTGGGCGCCGCCGGGCCGGTGGAGGCGCAGCCGCCAAGGCTGAGGGCAAGCGCGCCGGCGACGGCAAGGGTGGCGGTGTTCTTCAGCATGGGAAACATCGGCCTGAATCGGTGTCACAGACTAGCTTATAACCCTCAAAACGGCGAGATCAAGGCGAAGCCGGCGCGAAAGCCCCCTTTGCTTGCCAAGCTGTGAACGGACAAGCCCCCCAAAACCCTTGCAAATGAAAACGGGCGGAACCAGTGTGTCGCCACGTTTATGGGAGGAATTTCAAATGAGAGCTGCCATTCCCCTTCTCGCGGCCGCGGGTATCGCTTTTTCGGCCCCGGCGCTGGCGCAGGCGGAAAATCCCGAGGACATGTTCCGCGGCAAGACGCTCACCATCTATATCGGCTTCTCGCCGGGCGGCACTTACGATCTGTTCGGCCGCATGGTCAGCCGCCATATGGGCCGCCACCTGCCCGGCCAGCCCAATATGATCGCCTCCAACATGCCGGGCGCGGGCTCCTTCACCGCCTCGAACTGGCTCTATCGCGCCGCCCCCAAGGATGGCACGGCACTGGGCGCCGTTTCGCAGACCGTCGCCATCGATGAGGCGCTGAAATCCAAGGGCGTGCAATTCAAGGCCGCCGAATTCACCTGGATCGGCCGCATCACCTCGAATATCGAAGTGCAGATCGTCTCCACCCGCACCAAGGGCCATACGCTGGCCGGCGCGCGCGAGATCGAAGTGCCCGTCGCCAGCACCGGACCGGGCTCGCCCTCCGACACTTATCCGAGGCTGATGAACGAGATCGCGGGCACCAAGTTCAAAATCATCCGCGGCTTCCCCGGCTCCACCGACGGACTGCTCGCCACCGAGCGCGGCGAAGTCGAGGGCGCTTTGACATCGTGGAACACGATGAAGTCGACGCGCATGAACTGGATCACCGACAAGCGCGCCGTCATGTTCGTGCAATATGTCGCCAAGCGCACACCCGACCTGCCAGACGTGCCGGCGCTGGTCGAATTCGCCACCAATGAAGACGACCGCAAATTGTTCGCCTTCGCAGTCTCGAGCGCCGATATCGGCCGCTTCATTCTGGGACCGCCCGGCATCTCGGCCGATCGCACCCAGGTGCTGCGCCGCGCTTTCGATGCCACGATGAAAGATCCGGAATTCCTCGCCGAGATCAAGAAGGGCAATTTCGATTTCGAGCCGCTCGATGGCGCATCGCTGGCGCGGATCGTCGCCGAGGCGGTGAATGTCGATCCGAAAGTGATCGAGCGCATGCAGAAAATCGTCGGCGAATAAGAGCGCCGCAGAAAAGCGAAAAGCCCGGCTCTGCGCCGGGCTTTTTTTATGGGCGCGGCTTTAAGAAAATCTCGTCGATGATTTGCGATTGCGCGGCGCGCCCGACAATGGCCACGCCCTCGCCTGCGGCAATTTTCACATCGGCATCTGGTTTTGTCACCGTGCGCCCGGCGCCGCGCTCGATGGCGACAATGAAGAAAGCCCCGGCTGCCATATTCTCGATCTGCGCTACGCTGGCTCCATCGGCGCGGCTGCCGGGTGCGGCGACAATCACTTCGACATCGAGCCCGAGGCGGCGCAATTCATGGCCGGCGCGCTCAATGCCGGCGAGAAGTTTCGCGTCCTGGTCATAGAGCAATATTTCTGCGGCGCGCTCCGCGCCGATCCGCGCAGGCAAAATGACGCGATCGGCACCGGCCTTGACGAGCTTGCCTTCGGTTGAGGGCAATTCGCCGCGCGCGATGATTTTGACGGCCGGATTGAGACTGCGCGCCGAAAGCGTGATGAACACATTGGCTGCATCGTCAGGCAGGACGGTGGCGAGCGCGCGCGCGCGCGTCAGCCCCGCTTCGATCAGGCAATCCTCATCCGCCGCATCGCCACGCACGCACAGATAATCGCTGGCTTTGGCTGCTGCGAGCTGCTCTTCCGAGCGTTCGATCACGACAAAAGGACATTTGGCCGCCCGCAATTCGCGCGCCAGCATTTGCCCGATGCGCCCGAAACCGCAGATGATGACATGTCCGGCAAGATTCTTGATGTCGCTCTGCATGCGCCTGTTCCCCAAAACTTGCTGGAATTGATGGGCGGTGATCACCTGCACAAGAGCGCCGGTGAGAAAGACGATCAGCGTCGAGCCGCTGATAACAAGCCCCATGGTGATCGCGCGCAACAAGGGCGTGTCGATCGGGCGAACCTCACCGAACCCCACTGTATAGACAGTGATGACGACCATGTAGAGCGCATCGGCAAAGCTCCAGCCATTGGCCATATAGGCCAGAACGCCGAGACAGCCGACGATGAAGAAAACGAGCAGTCCGCCGAAAAAATTCCGCAGCGGCGAAGCAAGAAGATATTGAAGCATTTCATCCGGCCTGATTTGCGCAGCGCCAGAATAGACCAGATTTGCCGGGCCGCCATGCTTCCTTTGACGCGATCGCGCTCAGGGCACGGCGGTGATCAGCAGGAAGACGCCGAAAATCACCAAATGTATGCCGCCCTGCATGATTGTCGTGCGGCCGGTCACAAGCGACAAAGCCGAAATATACAAGGTGAGAACCAGCAGCACGGTGCCCGCTGAAGACAGGCCCAGAACAAGCGGCGTGCCCAGCCAGAAAGAAGCCGCCGCCACAGCTGGAATGGTGAGACCGATACTGGCAATGGCCGAGCCAAGCGCCAGATTGACGCTGTTTTGAATGCGATTGATCGCTGCCGATTTGACCGCCGCAATTCCCTCCGGCAGCAGAACGATGGCCGCGATAATAACGCCGACCACGGCCTGCGGCAGTCCGGCAGCATCCACCGCCTTGTCGAGAGGAACCGACAAAGCCTTGGCGATCAGCACGACGGCTGTCAGCGACAGCGGCAGGAAAATCGCGCTGGCCGTGACGATGGCCTGTTTGGGCTTCGGCACATCGGAATTGTCGCTTGCAACATCGTCGAGAAAATAAGCGCGGTGGCGCACCGTCTGCACGAAGACGAAAAGAAAATAGAGGCAGAGAGAGACAATGGAGACAAAGATCAGCTGGGCAGGCGCAAACACCGGGCCCGCAGCGCTGATCGTGTAATTGGGCAGAACAAGTGTGAGAGCTGCCAGCGTGCCAAGCACGCCAAGAGCGGCTGATGCGCCCTGCACCTGCACGCTCTGCTCATGGTGGCGATTGCCGCCGACCAGAAGCGCAAGTCCGATCACGCCATTGAGCACAATCATCACGGCGGAAAAGACCGTATCGCGCGCCAAAGTCTTCGCGCTTTCCCCGGCACTGAGCATGATCGAGAGGATCAAAGCCACTTCGATAATCGTGACCGCAAGCGCCAGCAGGATCGAGCCGAAGGGCTCGCCGACACGCGCTGCCAGAACTTCAGCATGATGCACCGAGGCAAAAACTGCCGCCACCAGCAGAAGCGCGGCCAGAGCAATCAGCCAGCCGTTTTGCGCGGGCAGCACATCGGCAAATTGCAGGCCCAGAAAGACCGCGGCTGCAAGAGGTGCAAGCCATGACCATACGGGCAGACGATCATGGGAATGGGCCGACAATTCGATACCCCGAATGAAAAAAGAAAAAGCGATCGCAAAAGACCGCCCCAGTAAAGAGCATCAGCCCTGTCCAGACAATCCCGAATGCGCAGCGCCAAAAGCGAGGATCATGTCGCGCAATTCGTCCTCATGCACGAGGGCGGCTGCTTCCTTATAGGCAAACCAGCGCGTCAGGCGCTGCTTCTTTTCCGGCCATTTGCGCCGCTGCTGGCGCACCGCCATGGGAAAAACGCTGACGGCGCATAAAACCATCGCGCCGCTCTTCTTGCGTTTGAGATAATGATAGACGCCCAAAACATCGGGCAAGACATCGCCATCGAGGCCGGCTTCCTCATAGGCCTCGCGGGCCGCCGTCTCCGGCAGGCTGCGCCCCTCGATGGGCCAGCCCTTTGGCATCACCCAGCGCCGCGTCTCGCGCGAGGTCACAAGCATGATTTCCGGCTGTGGTGCGATGCGGAAGGGCAAAGCGGCAACCTGCTGACGGGGTTTTGGGGGCGCGCCGTCAGCCTTCATGCCGGGAGACCCGCACGACAAAAGGCATCCGCTGCTGCCAGCCTCGCCAAAAAGCAAAATTGTTCCATCCCGCCCAATGAGGTCCTCTCCCCGACCCTCGCCATCCGAATCATTACATTTATATGATAAATATATGACATTTCCTTGACGGAACATCATAAGCAGCCCGTATGCGCTTCATCGGAGCGAGGATCGTCGGCATCATACCTGATCCTGCGGGGCGGCAAAAGCGTAGACGTGCCATGCGCCAGACAATTAAATTCCTGCACACATTCTCATCCTGCGGCCTTGTCGGCGGGCTGGCGATCTACATGCTTGTGCTGCTCAAGGGGCCGCAGGCAAGTGCGGCGCAATTTGCCGATATGCGGGCGACCATTGTCGTCATTTGCGATTTTGTCATCGTGCCCTCGCTCGGCATTTCGCTCGTAACCGGCCTGCTCGCCATGATGGTGCACCGGCCCTATCAGGAAAAACGATGGGCCTGGGCCAAGGCGCTGATGGGCTTTGCCATGTTTGAATCGACCCTGGCCATCACCCAGTCGAAGGCGGGCATGGCCGCGACCTTGTCGGCCCGCGCGCTGGAAGGCGCCAATATTGCCGAGGATCTGGCCGCCGCCCTCGCCTCGGAATGGACGGCGCTCTGGGCCATTACCGCTCTGTCGGTCGCCCAGATCGCTTTCGGCATTTGGCGGCCGAAGCTGGAATTCGGCAAACGCCCGGCCCAGAAGGCCCCATCGACGGCCAGCTGACCCCAGCCCCGCCTTGACGGGTGCCGCGAACCTGTTTCAATGACCCCATAAACAAAAACAGGCGCCGCCCATGGCGCTTTGGCCGCATCGTCGGCCCAAAAATTCAGGCGTGCCGAAAGGCTGGGGGATACGCTCGATGGATTTCATTCTCGACTATATGTCGGAGCAAACATTCTGGACGATTCTGTTCACGATCCATGCTTTGCTCGCCGTCGCTTTGCTGGGCGCGCTGACGCATCAGGCCGCCCATGTGCTGCGCCAACCCAAGCCTGCCGGAGCAGGATTTTTGAATCGCTTCAGCGCCGTCTCGGGCCATGCCTATGCCAGCGCCGTTTGTCTCCTGTGGGTTCTCACCTTCATCTTCGGCGCATGGATCTATGTGAAATATCGCGTCTATGTTCGCATCCCCATTGAGCAGGAAGGTTTTTACAAAACGCTCGGCGCTTTCGAGATGAAAGAACATCTGGGCGCCATTGGGCTCGGCTTGCTGCCGCTCTACTGGATCGCCTGGAAGCGCCATGGCGAGGCAAATCTCAGCGCAATGCGCAAAGGCTCGACCCTGCTGCTGGCTTTCTTCTGCTGGGTGACATTTCTGGTCGGACACATCGTCAACAATGTGAGGGGTTTTGGCTCATGAGCAATGCCGATCGGTCGACAAGCGACAACAGCCTGTCATTCGCCATCGCCTTCGCCATTGCGACGCCGGTTCTTTATGTCCTGTGCGAAATGCGCAATTGGCCTTTGGTCACCTATCATCCGGCGACCAACAAGATGGATCTGTTCTGGGCTCCGCCGGTGCGCGGTGAAGGACCGGCCATGTATTGGTATGGCTGGGTGTTGAACATGCTGATCGGCGGCGCGCTGATCGCATTTCTGGCCTCGCGCTTTCCTGCCCTGTCGCAAAATCGCGCCATTCAGGCGATGACATGGATTGTGCCGACGCTCTCGGTTCCAGTGCTGATCTATGCCATGCGCTATTTCTGGCGCTGGTAAGGAGATTGGACCATGCCGACCTTTCGCCTGCCTCTCATCCTGATCGCCCTCATGCTGGCAGCCCTTCAACCGGCCTATGCCGGCGGCGATGATTACGATGCCGACAATGACAAGGATGGCGAAGGCCCGGCCTATTTCGGCTTTGTGCGCGACCAATCGGGCCGCGCTGTCGCAGGCGCGATTGTGCAATTGAAATCGCCAAGCGGCGCCGAGGTGAGCGTCAACACAAATGCGGTCGGCCTCTATCGCACGCATCTCAATGCCGAGACGAGCCCTGACAGCGTCGAGGTTTCCTGCGCCAAGCAGGGCTATCGCCAGCAACGCGTTCAGCGCCGGGCAGGCGTGCCCAATCCGGCCCTTGTCGAGACGAATTGCTTTCTGCAACGCGGATGAAAATCATCCTCGTCATTCTGGCACTGGCGCTGGGAATGACGCGCGAGGCCCAGAGCGTCGATCTTGTCTTTCTCAATGCCCGCATTCTGACGATGGATGAGGCACGCCCGCAGGCAGAAGCGCTTGCGGTGCGGGGCGAATATGTCCATGCGCTGGGCAGCAATGCGCAGATGCGCGCTCTTGCTGAGCCAAAGACGCAGATCGTCGATCTGCAGGGACAGATGATCGTTCCGGGTCTCATCGATTCCCATATTCACGCCATTCGCGCCGGCCTGACCTATGCGACCGAGGCGAGCTGGTCGCAGGCGCAAACCATCGACGAGGCACTTGCGACTTTGCAGAAAGCCGCGCGCGACTTGCCCGAGGGCGGCTGGATTATTGTCGCAGGCGGCTGGACGCCGCTGCAATTCAAGGAAGGCCGGCGGCCAAGCCATGACGAGCTTGAAAATGCTGCGCCACGCCATCGTCTCTATGTGCAGGAATTATATCAATCCGTCTGGCTGTCATCTTTGGCGCGCGACACTTTGCTCGCCCATGCGAGCGAGGCCTTCGGCGCATTGGGCATTGCTGAGGATGGCTGGCTGACAGGCAATGCGCGCAGCATTTCCAATCTCTACGATCTTCTGCCGCGCCCCTCATTGCAGCAATCGATTGAGGGGACGCGCGCCTTTTTTCGCCAGCTCAACGCCTATGGCGTCACCGGTGTGATCGATCCCGGCGGCTATAATTTGCCGCTTGTCGCCTATGAGCCAGTGCGACATTTGGCGCGAAAAAATGAATTGAGCCTGCGGATCGGCTATTTCATCTGCGCCCCAAATGCAGGATCTGAGCGGCGCGATTTTGAGCATTTTCTTGAAACAGGTTTTGCCAACGAGAATACAGATCATTTCCGCTTTCTCGGCTTTGGCGAGAATGTCGTCTGGGGCATGTACAATAATGACAGACCTGCTGCATCCGATATTGCCAATCTCGTCGATGTGCTCGATTGGGCGGCGCAGAAGAAACTCTCCCTGACCTTCCATTGGAACAATGCGCATTCCGTGCATCATCTGCTCGGTGCCATCGAAAATATTGCGCACCGACATGATCTTTCACCTTTGCGCTGGTCGATTGCGCATCTGCACGATGCTGATCTTGCAAGCCTGCAGAAAATGAAAAAACTCGAGCTTGGCTGGCTGGCGCAAAATGCTTTGTGGTGGCGCGGTTCGCCTTTTCTGCAACAGCGCGGCAATGGCGCCAATCCAGCCCTTGCCAGCGCATTGCACATCGGCCTGCCGACGGGAGCTGGCACAGATGCCCATCGCGTCATGGACATGAATCCTTTCGCCGTCATGCAATTCATGATTTCCGGACGCACCATCGATGGCAAAATTCTGCGCGCGCCAAGCGAGAGAGTGTCACGCGAGGAGGCTTTGCGCCTCTACACCAGCGGCAGCGCATGGTTTGCGCGACAGGACAAGCAAAGAGGCATGCTGCAGCCCGGCGCATGGGCCGATTTCGCCATTCTGGACAGAGATTTTCTCGCCATTCCAGACGCCGAGATCCACACGATCCGCGCACAGAAAACTTTTGTCGGCGGACAGATGGTGCATGAGGCGAAAAGATAGGGTCTGGCAGATCCCATCTGCCGCTTGAATTTTGTGAAGAGCGGGAGGATCATCGCTCAAAAGCCAAAACCTTCTGGGGGAAGACATGTTCAAGAAAACGCTGCTCGCCATTCTCTTTTCAGCCATGGCAATTCAGGCTGCGCCGGCGGCTGAGCCCATCTATGTCCCCTTCCAGCCCTCGGCCACCAAGGGCGCGCTTTATCGGCCTGATGGTGCAGCCTCGCATATTGCTTTTCTCACCATCCACCGCACATCGAATTTCATGAATATGATCGGCACGCGCGAATTGGCGCGGCGCGGCTTTGTTGTGCTCGGCATGAACCCGCGCTCCGACAATAATGAGGCCATCGTCAATTTCGAAAATGTCGCGCTCGATATCAAACAGGGGATCGACTATCTGCGCAAACAGCCGGGCATTACAAAAGTCATTCTCATCGGCTTTTCTGGTGGCGGGCCGGCCACAAGTTTCTATCAGGCGGTCGCCGAAAAAGGTGTCGGCTATTGCCAGGGGCCCAACAAGCTCACGCAATGCCCCAATTCTTTGCGCGATCTGCCCAAGGCCGACGGGCTTTTGCTGATCGATGCGCATCCCGGCAATACGGTGAATGCTTTGCGCAGCCTCAACCCATCCGTGCTCGACGAGAACGATCCCTCGAAAATTGATTCCTCGCTCGATCCTTTCGATCCGAAGAATGGCTATAATCCAGACGGACATTCCACCTATTCGCAGGATTTTCAGGACCGCTATTTTAAGGCCCAGGCCGCACGCATGAACCGCCTCATCGACAAGGCGCTTGCGATGCGCGCCGATGTGGAGGCCGGGCGCGCGGCAACGAGCGATGACGCGCCCTTCATCGTCTATCGCAACCGCGCAAGGCTCATGGATTTTTCGATGAGCGTCCATCCAAGCTCGGTGCGTCCGCAAAAACTCATCAAGGATGACGGCACAATCTCAACCGAAATCGTGCGCTCGGTGCGCGTGGGTCTGGCGCAAAACAGGCAGCTCGACCGCACGCTCGAAAATGGCACAATGTTCCTCACGCTGAAAAGCTTTCTGAGCGCCAATGCCATCCGTGCAAAAGATTCCATGGTTGAGATCGACTGGTGCTCAAGCAATAATTCAACACCCTGCGCGCTTCGCGAAATCAGCGTGCCATTGCTGATCACCGCCATGGGCGGACATTATTTCATCGCCGACAATGAGATCCATTATGTTGTCGCAGCGAGCCGCGACAAGGATTACGTGGTGATCGAAGGCGCCGTGCACGGCCAGACCGGCTGCGAGCCCTGCTCAAAAATCACCGGCAAGTCATATGCGAATGCGACGAAAAACCATTACGATTATATTGTGCAATGGACGCGTGGTGCGGGGCGGTTCAACTAGGCCCAAAAAAAAAGGGCGGCCACATGGGCCGCCCTTTGCATATCGTGCTCTGATAAAACTCAGCGCGAATAGAATTCGATGACGAGATTCGGTTCCATGATGACCGGATAGGGCACGTCCGCGGGCAGCGGGATGCGGGTCATTTTGGCGGTCATCTTGGTGTGATCGACTTCGTAATAATCCGGCACGTCGCGCTCGGCGAGACCGACGGATTCAAGCACGATGGCGAGCTGGCGCGAGGCTTCCTTCACTTCGATCACGTCGCCGGTGCGAACCTGATAGGAAGAAATATTGACGCGGCGGCCGTTCACCTTGACGTGGCCGTGGTTCACGAACTGACGCGCAGCAAACGGCGTCGGCGCGAATTTGGCGCGGTAGACGACGGCGTCGAGACGGCGCTCGAGCAGGCCAACGAGATTGTCGCCCGAATCGCCCTTCATCCGGATCGCTTCCTGGTAGTAGCGACGGAACTGCTTCTCGGAGATGTTGGCGTAATAGCCCTTGAGCTTCTGCTTGGCGCGCAGCTGCGTGCCGAAGTCGGACATTTTGCCCTTGCGGCGCTGACCGTGCTGGCCGGGGCCATATTCGCGACGGTTCACGGGGCTCTTCGGGCGGCCCCAGATGTTCTGGCCCATACGGCGGTCGAGCTTGTATTTGGATTCTGCGCGCTTTGTCATCGCGGTTCCTCTGATCAACTGACTAAAATCAGCCAGAAGGAACGGCAAAGGCGCACGCCCGGCCCGGCCCAAGCCGGTGGCGTCGTCTCAACCGCGTCCCTCCGACTTTGTGGAGGAACGCGCCCTCCTCTGCCCCAAGGGGCCGACAGGTCTCTCACTCAATGAGGAGAGGCCACGGGTGCGTCATATCTGGCCGCAAGCGACCGGACTGGGCGGTTTCTAGGGGGTGGGGGGTGGAGAGTCAATGATTGGGGGCATCGTCAGCCCTTCTCCCCGATCACCACGCAGACCTGATGGGCGGTGGGCACAAAGCCCTCATAGCGATAGGTCAGACCCGTCCGGTCGATAAATTCCCGGAAAGCCTTGAACTCATGCTGGCGCCAGCCGGGGTAATTCCAATATTCGTCAAACAGCACGACAGTGCCGGGCACGATGCGCCCCTCCAGAGCCCGAAAAATGTAATCGGCCGAGGAATAAAGGTCGCTGTCGACATGCAAAAAGGCCACGGGGCCGGGATTTTGCGCCAAAAAGCCCTTCAGCGTGTCCGAAAACCAGCCCTTGATGAGGCTGACATGGGCGGGGACTTTGGGCAGCTCCTGGGCGAAAAAGCCTTTGCGGAGATAGCCAAACCAATCCTCCGGCAGGCCCTCAAAGGAATCGAAGCCATAGATGGGGCCCGACCGCTCGGCCGCGATCTGGCGGATGGATTCCCCGCCCGCCACGCCAAATTCCAGCACCAGCCCCTCTTGGGGGCTCAGAGAGAGCGAATGGCTCAGCAGCGCGCTGCGATCGGCAAATTGCAGGGTGGTGAGGAGCCGCTTTTCAAAATAGCCCGCGCTCTGGACGGCGGCGCGCCATTTGGCGACCTCATAGACATTATAGCTGTCATTGGCCTTGAGCAGCAGCGGATGGGCTTCTCCGGGGCCCAGCCATTTGCGCAGCAAATTCATCAAAGGTGACAGCATCTGGGATCCTCATATTCTGGGCCAAGCGATCTGGCCCATACCTGCGCTTGACACAAAACGGCGAGGCTGTAACCCCAAAGACCGATGAACGAGCATCAGAGCCCTTTGCAAAACGCTCAAAAACCTCGCCAGTTTGACTTCGCAGGGTTCGAAACCCGTGAGGACGCCGGTGAGGTCGATCTTCTATACTCTTATGAGGGCGGGCTGGATTTTTGCGAGACCATCGTCTTTAACGCGCCCCTGCCCGCGAAGGACTCTGTTTTGCGCCCCGGTTTCGAGGCGGCCCTTGAGGCTTTGAGCCTGGTGGCGGGTGTCTCCTATTACAAAGCCTTTCTGCCGCCAGCCATGGGCTTTCCCGGCATGAACCCGGATGAGCGCCAGCGCCGCTTCTTTGAAGAGCTCTATGTCGACGGGCTTGGCGAATTTGGCGTGCGCAACAATCTGCGCATAGCCGGCCAAGTGAATTTCGGCAGCGGCGGCGCGCCGCATCCCCAAGCCCATCGCGCGCCACTCGCGCGGCGCTCCGCCGTGCTGATTGGTGGCGGCAAGGATTCGCTCGTCTCTCTGGAAATTTTAAAAGCGGCGCAGGAGCCGATGGCGCTTTTCGCCGTCAATCCGAAAAAGCCGATCCTCGATTGCGCTGCCGCCTCCGGCCTGCCCTTCATTCGTGTTGAGCGCCGCCTCGATGAAAAGCTCTTTGCGCTGAATGAGCAAGGCGCATTCAACGGCCATGTGCCGATCACCGCCATTGTCTCTTTCATCGCGCTTGCTAGCGCTTTCGTGCATGGTTTCGATGCGGTGATATTGTCGAATGAGCGCTCGGCCAATCAGGGCAATCTTTGGCGCGATGGTCGTGAGATCAATCATCAGTTTTCGAAAACGAGCGGCATGGAAGTCGCGCTTGCCGATTATGTCGCGCGCTATATCGACACCAATCTCGCTTATTTCTCGCTGCTGCGCCCCCTGTCGGAGGCCCATATTGCCAGCCTGATGGCGCGCACAAGCCTCTATGATGGCGCTTTCACAAGCTGCAATCGCGCCTTTCAATTGCGCCCGAAAGAAGAGCCGAAACGCTGGTGCCGCGATTGCCCGAAATGCCGCTTCACATTTTTGATGCTGGCCAATCACATGCCGCGCCCGCGCATGGAATGTATTTTTGGCGGCAATCTGCTCGAAGATGAAAGCCAGCTTGCAGGCTATGAAGAATTGATGGGCCTCTCCGGCCACAAGCCGTGGGAATGTGTCGGCGAGCTGGCGGAATCGGGCGCGGCTTTGCTGATGCTGGCAGACAGACCCGAATGGCAGGATGCGAAACTCGTGCGCGCTCTGGCGGGCCGCCTGCGGCCGCTCATGCCAAATGTGCAGGATGTGTGGCAGGACTTGCTGACACCATCGCCCGACCATCATCTGCCCAAACGCTATGAGGACATGCTGCATGACTTCCTCTGAGCGCATTGCCATCTGGGGCTTTGGGCGCGAGGGACGTGCAGCCCTGCAGCATCTCAAAGCAACACGCCCTGGCGCAGAAATCGTCATTCTTGACGATGCGCCGCTGACAGACGTGCCGCACGGCCTGCCTGTGCTCCATGGCGAAGAGGCGAAGAAAGCCCTGTGCGATGGCGCTTTTTCGCTGGTGGTGAAAAGTCCGGGCATCAGCCTCTATCGCCCCGAAATTGCTGCGGCAAAGGCCAAAGGCACGCATGTCACGTCGGGCATCAATCTCTGGTTTACGCAATATACGGATGCCAGAACGATTATCGTCACCGGCACCAAGGGCAAGAGCACGACATCGCGCCTGATCCATCATCTGCTGGTGAGCGCCGGATATGATACAAAACTTCTCGGCAATGTCGGCATTGCCGCGCTGGAAGAAAAGCCTGCGCGCGACTGGACTGTCTTCGAACTCTCATCCTATCAGCTCGCCGATTTCGAACATGCCAGCGACATTGCGCTGGTGACCAATCTCTATCCCGAACATGCGCCTTGGCATGGCGGCGTCGAGCCCTATTACCGCGACAAGCTGAATGCTTTTCGCGATGCAAAGACAATGGCCATCGCCAATCGCGCGCATGAAGAATTGGCGCGCCGCGTGAAAGACCGCGCCAATCTGCGCTGGTTCAACGAGGCAGCGGGTTTTCGCGAGCAGGACGGCAAACTCTTTTTTGGCGCGCGCGAGATCGAGGTGAAAAATTTTAGCCTGCGCGGCGCCCATAATATCGCCAATCTCGCTGCCGCCTGCACAGTCGCAGAAATGGCCGGATGCAAGGATCTGCGCAAGAGCATCGATATGGCGGGTTTCGAACAGCTCGCGCATCGGCTGGAAGAATTTTCCGTCGGGCATGTAACATGTGTCAACGATTCCATTTCCACCGTGCCGCAAGCGACATTGGCTGCGCTGGCTGCTTATGCAGATCGCCCTATCGTGCTGATTGCCGGCGGTACGGATCGCGGACAGGATTATGGGGAATTGGCTGATGCGCTGCTGCGCTCCAAAATGCGCGCGCTCATTCTCTTGCCCGTGACCGGCACGCGTTTGCGCGAAGCGCTGAATGGGTGCGCATCATTCGATATTGTCGATGCCGGCAATCTTGCCGAGGCGGTGGAAGCTGCAGCAATCCGCGCAACAGCGGGCGATGCGATTCTGCTCTCGCCCGCCGCGCCATCCTTTGAAGAATTCCGCAATTTCGAAGAGCGCGGCACACGCTTCAAGGAATTATGCGCGTCATCAATGAGGTGACTTCCCCTTCTCCCGCGCTCGCGGGAGCGGGCCACCCCCTCACGCTTTCACGCGCGCGGCCTGTATGGCTGCTTCTTCACCGGCGAGATAGGCGCCGCCTGCTGTCATGGCGCCGCCGAAATTCTCGCCGCCGGTTGCTTCGCCGGCAATGAAAATGCGCGCGCCGATCGGTTGTGCCAGAAGCGCGCGCGCATCGGCGCGGCCTGGCAAAGCGTAAGAATAAGAGCCCAAGGCAAAAGGATCTTCGCTCCATCCAGCCAATCGGCCGCCCAGAAAATGTCGGCGCGCATCCGCGCCCACCATGCGCGAGAAACGCGACAAAGCCAGATCGAGTGCACCGCGCTCGCCCAATCTTGTGACATCGCGCGCATGATCGCCGCCAAAATTGACGACGACAAGATTGCGACCGAAGGGCCAGCATTCGAAGTTGAACGTCGCGCGTGGCCCGACAATGTCGTAAAGATCGGTGCCGGGCGAAATGCCGAAACGCTCGCCGTCAAAACGCAGCGCAATTTTGGTCAGCGCGCCCATGCGCAATCCCTCGAGCCCGCGCCGATTGTCATCGGGAAGACCGGGATTGAAACGGATTTTTTCCGCCAGCAAAACGCCGACCGGCACAGTGAGAATGACAGCACCCGCGCGCAAGACGCCGCGGTTCGTCTCGACACTCACACCCCTGCTGCTCCAATCGATGGCGCGCACGATACTGCCCAATTGCACAGGCAGACCGCGCGCCGCGCGTGTGACGAGCGTGCCATAACCATCGGGCACAAGATCGTCATCGCCGGCCCACAGCCGCGCATAATCGAGCGCAGACACGCGCTCGGCTTCCTCGCCAAGCGACATGCGCGCCAATGTATTGACGGCGCGCAAAGCATCCTCGCCTTCGCTGGCGACCTGTTCGCTCATGGCAATGTCGGGCACGCTGGCAATCTCGGGATCGAAACGCTCATGAATGACAGAAAAAGCGCGCCGCCCGCCGCGCGGCACGCTGTCATCATCGCTGAACACGCGAAAGCCGCCGGGCAATGTCGCGGAATCCACCGTGCTCATGCCCAAGTCGCGCGCCAGTTGACGCCAGGGATTGTGCTCGGCCCAGTGAATATAGAGCGCGCCGGCATCGAACATTTCGTCAAGGCTCGTGTCGGAATAAACGCGCCCGCCCACACGATCGCGCGCTTCCAGGATCGTAAATCTGCGGCCGAGCTGACGCAGCTTGCGCCCGGCAGCAATGCCGGCCGCCCCCGCACCGATCACGATGACGTCAAAATCTGCAGATTGCGCCTGTGCAATGACGGGCGCAGCAAAGGGCGCAAGCGCGCCTGCCTGCAGAACATGGCGTCTGGTCAAGGCAACCATGTTTCTCCCCGGTTGATCCGCTCTCAACAAAGCTGGGGCGCGCAACCCGGTCCGGCAAGTTAAACTTTGTTCATTCCGGCAATTTGTCTTTTTCAGACGCAGGCTGCTTTTTCGGCGTCTGCTTCGGCCCCGTGCGCTTGCGCGTCTGGATCTGTGTGCGCGGCCCCTCGACGAGGCGCACGAGGGCGCCCCAGAGCGTGCGCACATCCTGTTGCGTCATCTGCATGCGGTGGAAAATATTGCGCAGGTTGCGCTGCATCACCGGCTTTTTGCCCAGGGGGCGGAAAAAGCCTGACTTCTCAAGATGGTCTTCGAAAAACTCGAAGAAGGACAACATCATCTTGCGATCGGCGGGCGGCGATTTATCGGCCGTGGCAAATGGCAAAGCATCGCCATGGGCGGAGCGGAAATGTTCATAGCCCGTCAACAGCACCGCTTGCGCAAGATTGAGCGAGGCATAAGCGGGATTGACCGGAAAGGTGAGGATCGCATCGGCAAGGGCGATGTCGTCATTGTCGAGCCCGGTGCGCTCGGGCCCGAAAATAATTCCGTGCTTTTCGCCGCGTTTGATCGCGGCGGCTGTCTCGGCCATGCCGGTGGCCGGCGCTTCGACGCGCTTGCCCTGGCCGCGCTCGCGCGCTGTCGTTGCCCAGACGAAATTGAGATCGGCGACCGCCTCTTCGACGGAATCGAAGACTTTCGCGCCTTCAAGCAGATGGACGGCGCCGGCGGCGGCCGCATAAGCGCCCTTGCGACGCGCATCGGTGCGCGGCCAACCCTCGCGCGGCGACACAAGGCGCAAATCGTCGAGGCCGAAATTGGCCATGGCGCGCGCGCACATGCCGATATTCACCGCCAGCTGGGGCCGCACCAGAATGACAGCCGGCCCGCCTGAAATGATCGGCCTTGTCTTGTTCGTTCCTGCGCCCGTCATCATGCCCCTCGCAAACAAGCGCCGCTTCTGGCGCAGCTGCGCGGCAAGCGCAAGTCATCAGCTTGCGAACCAGGCCGCATAGCAGATGATTCCGCCAAGCGAGAGAAAGACCACCGGATGGGTTTTCGGCCGCCAGACCATCAGGCCGGCGACGCCGCAAATGATGGCAATCGGCAGGAGCCCGTCGGCGGCAAGGCGCGTCAATGTGACGACACCGGCAAAGAGCAGGCCCGCACCCAAGGGCGCCAGCCCGTCCTGCAGGGCCGTGTGCCAGCGCTTGCCCTTGTGGCGGGCCCAGACATGGCCGGCCCCATAAACGAGCGCCGAGGACGGCAGATAGATGGCGACACTTGCCACAACCGCGCCCGCCAGCCCCGCCACCTGCCAGCCGATCAAAGTGCAAAACAGCGAGCCCGGCCCCGGCATGGCGCGCGAAATAGCGAAAAGATCGAGGAATTCGCGGGCCGTGACCCATTTTTCAATATCGACCACTTCATGCTGCATGGGCGCATAGATCGAACTCGCACCGCCGAAAGAGGCGAGCGACAAAGGCGCAATGATCATGAAGATCCGGATCAGGACATCGCCATTCATGACGCATCCTCCGGCGCGGCGGATTTCGGCCAGGCCAAAGCCACACTCAGCGGCCCCATAACGGCAACGACGGGAATAATGGGCAGGCGGAAAATGCCGACTGCGGCGAAAGTCACGCCCATGACGAAAATCGGCGCCAGCCCCTTGGTGGTCGATTTGGCGGCATCGAAGCCGGTGCGCAGCAACATGCCGATGGCCGCCGCCGCCACCCCGACCATGGCTTCCTGGAAACCGGGCAGTTTCAACAGCCATTTATAGGCATAGGCGGCCGCCAGCGCGCAGAGAAAGGGAGCGGTCAGCATGGCAACCAGCGCGGTGGCAGCCCCCGCCGCCCCGCGCAACATCTGGCCGACATAAATGGCGCAATTGGTGGAGGAGACGCCGGGCATGACCTGCGAAAGCGCAATGCCGGGCAGGAATTCCTCCTTGGTCATCCATTTGCGGATCTCGACCACATCCCGGTAGATCCAGGAAACGAGGCCGCCGCCGAAACTGAACAGGCCGATTTCGAAAAAGACCCGGTAGATCGATGCCAAAGGCACGCGCTGGGCTTTATCCAAGGCACTCCCCCCCTTCATTTTCTTCTTCGCATTCTTTTCCCCTCCTCCTTGAGGGGAGGGAGGTCAGCATTATGATGCTCGGGCGCATGTTCGTCAGTGAATTTTTCTCCCCATGCGTCACGAAAGCTGTGCTTTGCCGCACTGCACACTCAATGCTATAGGGGCGGCTGCCAAGCGGCGTTAGCCGCTCGAGGGTCAACAAGGGAAATCAAGGGGAACATCCGATGACAAAGATCAAGGTCGCCAATCCGGTCGTTGAAATGGACGGCGACGAAATGACCCGGATCATCTGGCAGCTGATCAAGGACAAGCTGATCAATCCCTATCTCGACATCGATCTGAAATATTACGATCTCTCGGTCGAGCACCGCGACGCCACCAATGACCAGGTGACGATCGATTCCGCCGAAGCCACAAAGAAATACGGCGTCGCCGTGAAATGCGCGACGATCACGCCCGACGAACAGCGCGTCGAAGAATTCAAGCTGAAGGAAATGTGGAAGTCGCCCAATGGCACGATCCGCAACATTCTGGGCGGCGTCATCTTCCGCGAGCCGATCATCTGCAAAAACGTGCCGCGCCTCGTGCCCGGCTGGACGCAGCCTTTCGTCATCGGCCGCCATGCTTACGGCGACCAATATCGCGCCACCGATTTCAAAGTGCCCGGCAAGGGCCGCCTGACAATCAAGTTCGAAGGCGACGACGGCACGGTGATCGAGAAGGAAGTCTTCAAATTCCCGGGATCGGGCGTTGCCATGTCGATGTATAATCTCGACGAGTCGATCCGCGACTTTGCGCGTGCCTCCTTCAACTACGGGCTTGCGCGCAAATATCCGGTCTATCTGTCGACCAAGAACACGATTCTGAAAGCCTATGACGGGCGCTTCAAGGATCTCTTCCAGGAAATCTTCGACACCGAATTCGCCGCGCAGTTCAAGACGCTCGGCCTGACCTATGAGCATCGCCTGATCGACGACATGGTCGCCTCCTGCCTGAAATGGTCGGGCGGTTATGTCTGGGCGTGCAAAAACTACGATGGCGACGTGCAGTCGGATACAGCAGCGCAGGGCTTTGGCTCGCTGGGTCTCATGACCTCGGTGCTGATGACGCCAGACGGCATGACAGTGGAAGCAGAAGCCGCACATGGCACGGTGACGCGCCATTATCGCGAGCATCAGAAGGGCAAGGAAACCTCGACCAATTCCATGGCCTCGATCTTCGCCTGGACCCGTGGCCTCGCCCACCGCGCCAAGCTCGACAATAATGACGCTTTGATGAAATTCTCGCTCACACTCGAGAAGGTCTGCGTCGACACTGTCGAAGCAGGCTTTATGACAAAGGATCTCGCCCTGCTGGTTGGCGCCGAACAGAAATGGCTCTCGACCACGGGCTTCCTCGACAAGATCGACGAAAACCTCAAAAAGGCGATGGGCGTCTAAGCCTTTCAATTTTTGGAGATTTCCAAGGCTGCACCCAAGGGTGCGGCCTTTTTTTGCGCGCCTGCGATTCGCGTTCCAAAAGTCCGGTGACAGCCAAGCCCCTGCTTGCCGGAAGCCCCTGAAAAGGCGGCCCAAGACCCGATCTGCTCAAGCTTCGTGCAGATTTATGCCGCCATTCACAGGCCTGACTTGCGCGATTGTGTCGCCACGCGGCCCCCGATATAAGGGCGTCGCAATGAGTCAGGGGAGACTTCTGGCATGGCGGCAGAATCTGGCGTGATCGACAATGGCTACAAGCCGTCCGACGATGAGCCATTCATGAACGAACGTCAGCGGGAATATTTCCGTCGCAAACTGCTGCAATGGAAAGACGAGATCCTTCGCGAAAGCCGCGAGACGCTGAATGCGTTGCAGACCGAAAATGAAAATCATCCCGACATCGCCGATCGCGCTTCGTCGGAAACCGATCGCGCGATTGAATTGCGCGCCCGCGACCGTCAACGCAAGCTGATTGCCAAGATCGACGCCGCTTTGTCGCGGATCGACGATGGCACTTATGGCTATTGCGAAGAAACAGGCGAACCCATCGCACTCAAGCGGCTCGATGCGCGCCCGATTGCAACGCTCTCCGTGGAAGCGCAGGAACGCCATGAGCGGCGCGAAAAAGTCTATCGCGACGATTGAGCGCTCTCACCTCGATGGAATCAAAAACGCGGCCCAATGGCCGCGTTTTTTTATGAGCGCAATGCGATCAGCTTTTCTTGGACATATCCTGCGGCCGGCCCAGGAGCTTTGCCATTTCTTCCTCAAGCGAATCGATATTCACCGCAAAGCGCGGGATCTCCTTGCTCAGCTGATCGCCGCGCGGCGGCGGCGGGCGCGTGGCTTCCACCAATGTTTCTGATGGCGGCGGCGCCGGCGACTGCACAGGCGGCGGTGGGCTGATCATCTCTCCCGTCGCCTCTGGCGGTGGCGGCGGTGGTGGATTGACGATGGCCGTCTCGACCAAAGGTGCCGCCGGCATGGCGCCCAAAGGCGGGCGTGGCGGCGGAGCAGGCCGCAGCGGGGGCGGCATGACGGGCGCTGGACGCGAAGCAGACAGCGAAGATGATGAAGATGGGCGCGGCGGCGGCGATGGCGCCGGGCGGGTCACGACGGGCGGTTTGAGGGAGGCAACCTCAGGCTCGATGGCGGGGCGCAAGGGCGCCGGCGTCATGGGCGGGGGCGGCGGCTCGACAGGCGTCTTCACATCGATGGCGGGGGCGCGCGAAATCTCTCCTCCGGAGAGCGGGGCGGGAGGCTCGCGCCGCTCGGCGCCTGCCGGCTGAGCGCGCACAATGGCCTGTTCGATCACCAGATCGTTCGGCCCGCCGATCATGATCAGATGTTCGACATTGTCGCGCCGGATGATGACGAGTTGGCGATGCCGGTCGAGATCGAAGGAATCAACAAGTGCCAGCCTCGGCGGACGCGATCCGCGCCCGGCATTACTGCGAATGCCGCGGCCCAGGACCCGCCAGGCATAGAAAGCAATCGCGATCAGAATGCCAAGGCCAATGGCAACAGCCAGAAAGCCGCCGATTTTCACGTCTGCGAACAGATTGCTCCAAAAGGACATGCAAGCTCCGATGGAGACGGGCGGCCGGACAGGCCGCAGCGCCAAGATTGCCTCTTAACATAAATTAACCCTGTCGCGGGCAACAGGGTAAAGAGATGGTTAACGCCTTGGCCGGACGCAATATACCCCTCGCTGGGACGGGCAACAGTCGAGGACGCAGCGGCATGATGCGCAGCGCGATTGCAATGCCATGGCTCCCGCCCCATCCTGCGCACGAATCGCTTATATGCGGGCGGCCTTGCGGCCAGCCAGGGATCGGGGCGAAGCCATGACAGAAACGCCCGTGCCGGCGTCCATCGACCGGACCGAAAGAACAGGGAGCCCCGGACTGGTTCTCCTGCTCGCGGCTTTGCTTGTCGGTGCGGCTGCCTCTTTCTCGTTTCTGCCCCAGGATCAGGCCGGGCGGCTCACCATCGGCCTTCTGGCATGTCTGGCCATTGTCGGCGTGGTCGGCATGTTCGCCTATGCTTTGGGCTTTCTGCAGCCCGCGGGACAATCGGCGCGCAATGATGTCACAAAAATTCTGGCCGACACTTCGCCCGAAGGCCTGCTCATCACTGAGGGCGATGCGCAGATCGTCTATGCCAACGAAGCCTATATGACATTGTCTGGTGCGCGCGATCTTGCCGATCTGCGCACGGTGGAAAGATTGTTTTCCGGCACGCCCGATGTGTCTGAATCCATCTATCGCCTTGCGCAAGCTGCGCGCGAGGGCAAACGGGGCGCGGAAGAATTGCGCCTGTCGCCGCCGCTCTCGGGCGAGGGACAGGTCGGCTGGTATCGCATTCGCGTGCGCCCCATCGAGCGCGCCGACAATCGCCGCGCCACTTTGTGGAGCGTCGCCGATGTGACGCGCGAACGCGCCCGGCACGAAAATGTTTTCCAGGAATTGCAACATGCCATCGATTTTCTCGATCATGCGCCGGCAGGCTTTTTCTCGGCCGAGGCCGATGGCTCGCTCACTTATATCAATGCAACGCTCGCCGGCTGGCTCGATTACGATCTCGCGCAAGTGGGCTCGGGCGGATTGCGGCTTGTCGATATTGTGGCCGGCGATGGCGCAGCGCTTCTGTCTGCGACATCGGGCGCAGCTGGCGAAGTGCGCACCGAACAATTCGATGTCGATCTGAAGCGTCGCAACGGCCAGCTTCTGCCCGTGCGCCTGCTCCATCGCATCGCTTTCGCGCATGATCGCACACCCGGCCCCTCGCGCACTTTGGTGATCAATCGCGCGCCGGGCGAAGAGCGCGGCGAAGATCTGCGCGCAGCCGAAGTGCGCTTTGCGCGCTTCTTCAACCAGACACCCATGGCCATTGCTGCAGTGGATGAGACCGGTCGCATCATGCGCGCCAATGCGGCCTTCGCGAAACTCTGCCCGCAGGCGCATGAAACGCGCGATCTCTATGCCGGCGTTGCCGAGCGCGAACATGAGCAATTGCGCACGGCACTCGCCGCCGCCATTGCGGGCAAGAGCGAAATTGTGCCGGTGGATGCAACGCTCACCGGCGACAAGCCAAGCTCGGCGCGTTTCTTCGTCTCAACCGCAGAAGATATGGGCGATGGCACGCGCGCCAATATTTATGCGCTCGACATTACCGAACAGCGCGCCCTGCAGGACAATTTTGCGCAAGCGCAAAAAATGCAGGCCATCGGCCAGCTCGCCGGCGGCATAGCCCATGACTTCAACAATGTGCTGACCGCCATTATCGGCTATTCCGATCTTCTGCTGGCCAATCATCGGCCGACCGATCCGTCCTTCCAGGATATTGTGCAGATCAAGCAGAATGCCAATCGTGCGGCCGCGCTCACGCGCCAGCTCTTGGCCTTCTCGCGCCGCCAGACTTTGCGCCCCGAAGTTCTGGCGCTGGGCGATGTGCTCGCCGATCTGCAAATGCTGCTGCGCCGCCTTGTCGGCGAAAAGATCGATCTCGATCTCAAACACGGCCGCGATCTCTGGCTGGTGCGCGCCGATATCCATCAGCTCGAACAGGTCTTCGTCAATCTCGTCGTCAATGCGCGCGATGCCATGGCCGACGGCGGCAAGATTCAATTGCGCACGCGCAATATCAGCGCCGCCGAATGCGCCGCTTTCCGCGAGCCCACACTCGTGCCCGCCGATTATGTCGTCATCGAAGTGGAAGACAGCGGCACCGGCATTGCCCCGGATGTGATGGACAAGATTTTCGAGCCCTTCTTCACCACCAAGGAAGTCGGCAAGGGAACCGGGCTTGGCCTGTCCATGGTCTATGGCATTGTCAAACAGACCGGCGGCTGGGTTTTTGTGAATTCCGAACTCGGCCGCGGCACGATTTTCCGCATCTTCCTGCCCCGCCATCTGGCCCAGCCCGAAGAACAGGTGAAGCCGCAGGCCACCAAAGCCCCCATCGCCGATCTCACCGGCCATGGCACGATCCTGCTCGTCGAAGACGAAGAGGCCGTGCGCGCCTTCGGCGCCCGCGCCCTCATCTCGCGCGGCTATACAGTGCTTGAGGCCAGTTCAGGCCTTGAGGCGCTGGACGTCGTGGCGGCCAATGCCGGCCAGATCGATCTCATCGTTTCCGATGTCGTCATGCCGGAAATGGACGGGCCGACCATGTTCGGCGAATTGCGCAAGCGCGGCGTGACGGCGAAAGTGATTTTCGTCTCCGGCTATGCCGAAGACGCTTTCGCCAAAAACCTGCCCGAAGGCCAGGATTTCGGCTTCCTGCCCAAACCCTTCTCGCTCAAACAGCTGGTCGAGGCGGTGAAGGGCGCGGTGGGGTAATTCGCTCGTCATTGCGAGGAGCATGAGCTCCGAAGCAATCCATCTACCCGCCCGCAAGAATGCCCCCACCCAGTCGCTAGATGGATTGCCGCGTCGGCCTGCGGCCTCCTCGCAATGACGAGGGGGAAGCTCCCGCCGGCGGCGGACGGGGGCGGGGACGGGTTCCCGGCTGAGAGCTAAGTCCTTGCGGTTTCAAACACTTCAGCGTGACGCTCAATCCTTTGGCGACATCTGCCACCGTGAACAAAAAAAGAACTTGCGATCTGGAACAAAACAGGTACATTTCTCACACAGGCATTTCGAAGCCATCTGTTGTCAGCAAAAGTCCCTCGTGCAAGAAGGAATCGACCCGTGAGCCAAGCGAATCTCCGCGTAGTGGAAGGAACGTCCGTGGACAAGACCAAGGCGCTCGACGCCGCCCTCTCGCAGATTGAACGCGCCTTCGGCAAGGGCTCGATCATGCGGCTGGGCAAGAACCAGCAATCCGTTGAAATTGAGACGGTTCCGACCGGCTCGCTAGGGCTGGACATTGCCCTTGGCGTCGGCGGCCTGCCGCGCGGGCGCATTGTCGAAATCTATGGGCCGGAATCCTCCGGCAAGACGACGCTGACGCTGCATGTCATTGCCGAAGCGCAGAAGCGCGGCGGCGTCTGCGCCTTTGTCGATGCCGAACATGCCCTCGACCCGATTTATGCCAGAAAGCTCGGCGTCAATCTCGACGACCTGCTGATCTCCCAGCCCGACACGGGCGAACAGGCGCTTGAAATCACCGATACGCTGGTGCGCTCGGGCGCGGTCGACGTTCTGGTCATCGATTCGGTGGCGGCTTTGACCCCGCGCGCCGAAATCGAGGGCGAAATGGGCGAGGTTCAGCCTGGCCTGCAGGCCCGCCTGATGAGCCAGGCCCTGCGCAAACTCACCGCTTCGATCTCGCGGTCGAATACGATGGTGATCTTCATCAACCAGATCCGCATGAAGATCGGCGTCATGTATGGCTCGCCCGAGACGACGACGGGCGGCAACGCGCTGAAATTCTATGCTTCCGTGCGCCTCGACATCCGCCGCATCGGCGCGATCAAGGACCGCGAGGAGGTGATCGGCAACCAGACCCGCGTGAAAGTGGTCAAGAACAAGGTTGCCCCGCCTTTCAAACAGGTCGAATTCGACATTATGTATGGCGAAGGCGTCTCCAAGAACGGCGAATTGATCGATCTTGGCGTCAAGGCCGGCGTGGTGGAAAAATCGGGCGCCTGGTTCTCCTATGACAGCCAGCGCCTCGGTCAGGGCCGCGAAAATGCCAAGACCTTCCTGAAAAACAACCCGGAAGTCGCCAATGCCATCGAGCAGGCGATCCGCGGCAATTCCGGCCTGATCGCGGAGAAAATCCTCGAGAGCGGTCCGGATGAGGAAGCTGCAGGCGACGAATAAGGCCTCGCGCGCGCCCGCATCAGCCGGGCGCGCTGCCCCGCCCCTGTTTGGCGCGCTCTGCCCCGCGCGCGCCGGGCACTTGCCTGACTTGCATATTCTGCCCGGCCTCGCTCATGCCTTGATCAGGCCATTCTGACGGCGAATTCCCCCGTCACTTGAACGACTGGACGAATCCGAGGGGCTGGCCCGGTTGCCGCCAAGCCGCCCCGCAGCAGGACCGGAAGGTCCCCCCGCGCGCCTGCCGGATTCGTCCAGCTTTCCCAGATCCTTTTCCCCCGCCCTTTTGCGCCGGTATCGTCCAAAGCCGCGCCTGCGGCTTCGCGCTTCATGCCAAGCTCTCGACACTGCAAGGGTCTGCCGCTAGAACGGGCGCGGCTCCGCAGAGGGGCCGGATGGCATGTTTTTCGCCTCAGGCGATCAACCGCAATCACCGCAGAATTGGGCCGATGGCGGCCGGCACCCGCGCCCGGCGCGGGGCCAAGGGCAAAGAGTTTGCGAACATGAGCGGCGTCAACGAAATCCGGTCGGCTTTTCTCGATTTCTTCAAGGCAAATGGCCATGAGCCTGTCGCCTCATCGCCGCTTGTGCCGCGCAACGATCCGACATTGATGTTCACCAATGCCGGCATGGTGCAGTTCAAGAATGTCTTCACCGGTATCGAGAAGCGTCCCTATACGCGCGCCACAACCGCCCAAAAATGCGTGCGCGCCGGCGGCAAGCACAATGACCTCGAGAATGTCGGCTATACGGCGCGCCATCACACATTTTTCGAAATGCTCGGCAATTTCTCTTTCGGCGATTATTTTAAGGACGAGGCCATTTACCTCGCCTGGAATCTGATCACCAAAACATTCGGCCTCGACAAGAGCCGCCTGCTGGTCACCGTCTACCATACTGACGATCAGGCCGCCGATCTGTGGAAGAAGATCGCCGGTTTCACCGACGACCGCATCATTCGCATTCCGACATCCGACAATTTCTGGGCCATGGGCGACACCGGCCCCTGCGGCCCCTGTTCGGAAATTTTTTATGACCAGGGCCCTGCCCTTGCCGGCGGACCGCCCGGCTCGCCCGATGAAGACGGCGACCGTTTCCTGGAATTCTGGAACCTCGTCTTCATGCAATATGAGCAGGTGTCGCGCGACGAGCGCATCAGCCTGCCCAAACCTTCGATCGATACGGGCATGGGCCTCGAGCGCATCGCCGGCATCATGCAGGGCGTCAGCTCGAATTATGACATCGACCTGTTCAAAACGCTGATCCGCGCGTCCGAAGAAGTGATCGGCGTCTCCGCTACGGGCGAGCGCACGGCCAGCCATCGCGTCATTGCCGATCATTTGCGCGCCGCTTCTTTTCTTGTCGCCGATGGCGTCAACCCGTCGAATGAGGGCCGCGGCTATGTGCTTCGCCGCATCATGCGCCGCGCCATGCGCCATGCGCAGATTCTCGGCGCCAAAGAGCCGGTCATGTACAGGTTTGTCCCCGCGCTTGTGCGCGAGATGGGCGCTGCCTATCCCGAATTGATCCGCGCTGAGGCCACGATCACCGATACGCTGAAGACGGAAGAAACGCGCTTCCGCACGACGCTCGTGCGCGGCCTTTCCATTCTCGATGACGAGACGCGCAGCCTGTCGGCCGGCGGCAAATTGTCGGGCGACATTGCCTTCAAACTCTACGACACTTACGGCTTCCCGCTCGATCTCACGCAGGATGCTTTGCGCGCCCGCAAGATCGATGTCGACACCGATGGTTTCAATGCCGCCATGGAGCGCCAGCGCGCCGAGGCGCGCAAGGCCTGGTCGGGCTCGGGGGAAGCTGCGACGGAAAATGTCTGGTTTGGCATTCGCGAGCGCGTCGGCGCCTCGGAATTTCTCGGCTATGGCACGGAAACGGCCGAAGGCATTGTCTCGGCCATTGTGCGCGATGGCGCAGAAGTGCAGGCCTTGAACGCCGGCGAGAGCGGGCATGTCATTCTCAACCAGACGCCTTTTTATGGCGAATCCGGCGGTCAGATCGGCGATACGGGCGTATTTGCAGCGACCGGCCTGAAGGTCGAGATTTCCAACACGCAGAAGAAACTCGGCGATCTTTTTGTCCATGAGGCAAAGGTCATCACCGGTAAGGTGACAATCGGCGCAGCACTCGAATTGCATGTCGATCACGCGCGCCGCTCGGCGATCCGCGCCAATCATTCGGCAACCCATCTTCTGCATGAGGCGCTGCGCCAGATTCTGGGCGATCATGTCGCGCAAAAGGGCTCGCTCGTTGCAACCGACCGCCTGCGTTTCGACTTCACCCATAACAAGCCGATCGACGATGCAGAGCTGGCGCAGATCGAAGATCTCGCCAATAAAATTCTGCTGCAGAACGAGCCCGTCATCACGCGTCTGATGGCCGTGGACGAGGCCATTCAATCGGGTGCGCGCGCTCTGTTTGGCGAAAAATACGGCGATGAAGTGCGCGTCGTCTCGATGGGCACGATGGATGGCGCCAATGGTCCGCGCCCCTTCTCGGTGGAATTATGCGGTGGCACACATGTGACGCGCACCGGCGATATTGGCCTTGTGACGATTGTCGGCGAAGGCGCTGTGGCATCGGGTATTCGTCGCCTCGAAGCCAAGACCGGCGATGCGGCCCGCCAGCATCTCAATGCGCAATCGCGCGCGCTGGAAAATCTCGCAAGCCTGCTGAAGACGCCCGCCGACGATGCGGCCGAGCGCCTGAATGCGCTGCTTGAAGAGCGCAAGAAACTCGAGCGCGAATTGACCGATGCGCGCAAGAAACTCGCCATGGGCGGCGGTGGCGCAGGCACTGAAAATGCGGTGAAGGACATTGCGGGAGTGAAGCTTTTTGCCCGCGCTGTCACCGGCGTCGAGATGAAAGATCTGAAATCCCTGGCCGACGAGGCCAAGGGCCAGGTCGGCTCAGGCATTGCCGCCATTGTCGGCGTGTCGGACGATGGCAAGGCTGGCGTTGTTGTCGGCGTCACCGCCGATCTGACAGCGCGTTTCAATGCCGTCGATTTCGTTCGCGTCGCCTCCGAAGCGCTGGGCGGCAAGGGCGGTGGCGGGCGCCCCGACATGGCACAGGCCGGCGGCCCCGATGGGGCGAAAGCCGAAGAGGCGCTGAAGGCCATTGCCGATTTGCTGGCAGCCAAGGCTTCATCTTAAGTCTCGTCATTGCGCGCCCCGCAATGACGATTGCGCCTTCGGGAACCCCTTTCCAGCGCCACCGTTGAATGCAAACAACGGAGGCCAGTCATGAATTTTGGCAATCTGCTTCACTGGGCGCTGGTGTTTCTTGTCGTCGCGCTGGTTGCGGCCCTTTTCGGTTTTGGCGGCCTTGCCGGAACAGCCATGGAGGGCGCGCGTATCCTGTTCTGGATCGCTCTGATCCTGCTGGCGGTCTCGCTCGCTGCAGGCCTGCTGCGGCGCGGGCGCTGACGGAGATGTTTCGCACCATTCTCGTTGCCGTCGATCTGGCGGATCTCAATCTCGCCAAGCCCGCGATTGAGGAAGCTTCAGCTTTGGCCAATCATTCGGGCGGCGCGCTGCGGCTCATCAATGTGCAGACAATGCTGCCGGCGACATTCATGGATTATGTGCCCGAAGATTTCGACCGGCAGATCACGGAAAATGCGCAGGCGCAATTGCGCCATGTGAGCGAGCATGTGCCGCTCGACCAGAGCCGCGTCTCCTACACCGTGCGCGTTGGCGGGATCTATCCGGAAATTCTCTCCGAGGCGGAGCAATGGGGCGCCGATCTCATCGTTGTCGGCTCGCATCGGCCGGCCATGTCGACCTATCTGCTTGGCTCCAACGCCAAGACGGTTGCCCGCCATGCCAAATGTTCGGTGCTGATCGTGCGCGAATAGGGCTTTTGCCAATGGCCAAGCCCCTGCTAGGCTCGCACCATGATGCGATTAATGCTCTTGCGCCATGCTCAGGCGACCCAACTTGCAGGCGGCGGCGATGCCGAGCGCCCGCTGAACGAGCGCGGCCGCCGCGAGGCGCAAAGCATGGGCGATTATCTCGCCCAGCAGGGCCTGTTTCCCGATCTTGCTGTCGTCTCGACAGCGCGACGCACCCGCGAGACGCTGGAGCTGGCGCTGGATGTTTTTGGCGAGCCCTGCCCCGTTCTCTCGGAGCCCCGGCTCTATCTGGCGGAAGCGCCGCAATTGCTGGAATTGATGCATGCCAGCCCCGATCATGTTCGGCTGATGCTGGTCGTCGGGCATAATCCGGGCTTTCACGATCTGGCGGTGGAATTGGTCGGTGCGGGCGATCGGGCCGCCCGTGCGCAACTCGAGGCGGGTCTGCCGACCTGCGGGCTTGTGGTGATCGATTTCGATGCCGAAAATTGGGCTGATGTGACGCCCGGCAGCGGCATGCTGGACCGCTTTGTCATTGGCGCGGATTTGCGCCGCTAGGCGAGATCCCTTGCAAAGCCACGCCCGCTTCATACATGTGACAGGCAACAAGCCGCCGGAGTCTGCGTGGCGCTGATCCCCGACATTCTTCTTGAAGCGCGCATTGCAGCGCGCGCTTTTGCTGATTATGTCGGCGGCGGTTCATTGCGGCTGGGCGTGACGGGGCTTTCGCGCGCCGGCAAAACCATTTTCATCACTGCGCTCGTGGATGCGCTCACCCGCGTGTCGGAAGCCTCGCAGGCGGGCGCGCGCAATCACCTGCCCGTCTTTCGCGTGCATGCCGAAGGGCGCCTCGTGCATGGTGCGCTCGATCCCCAGCCCGACGACAATGTGCCGCGCTTTGCCTATGAAGATCATCTGGCTGCTTTGCACGCCGGGCCCGATCGCCACTGGCCGCAATCGACGCGACGGATTTCGCAATTGCGGCTGACGCTCGAATTTGAAAGCGAGACCGGCTGGCGCAAGGGCGCGCGCCATTTGAGCCTCGACATTGTCGATTATCCCGGCGAATGGCTGCTCGATCTGCCGCTGCTCGAAAAATCCTATGCGCAATGGTCGAGCGAAATGCTGGATGCAGCAAGGGGTGCTGCACGTGCCTCTCTGTCAGCTGAATGGCGCGGATTTCTGGCCGGGATCGATGCCGCACAAGCGGCGGATGAAAATGTCGCGCGCAAGGCAGCAGAGATTTTCACCTCTTATCTGCGCGCCTGCCGGGATGAAAAATACGCCCTCTCCACTTTGCCGCCGGGTCGCTTTCTCATGCCCGGCGATCTTGAAGGCTCACCCGCTCTGACCTTTGCACCGCTGCCGCTCACGCAGGAGATTTCATCGGGCTCGCTTGCCGCCATGATGGAGCGCCGCTTCGAGGCCTATAAACGCTATGTGGTGCAGCCGTTTTTTCGCGATCATTTTGCGCGCATCGATCGCCAGATCGTGCTCGTCGATGCTTTGGCAGCGATCAATTCCGGGCCTGCGGCGCTACGCGATCTGGAACTGGCGCTGGGCGATGTTTTGCTGGCCTTTCGCGCTGGGCAGAAAAATCTTCTCTCGTCGATCTTCCGTCCGCGGGCCGACAAGATTCTCTTTGCTGCCACCAAGGCCGATCATTTGCACCATGCCAGCCATGACCGGCTCGAGGCGATCCTGCGTCAGCTCACAATGCGCGCCATTCATCGCGCCGAGGGTGTGGGCGCCAAAATCGATGTGATTGCCTTGGCTGCTCTGCGCGCCACGCGCGAGGCGCAGATGGTTCATGAGGGCGAAAAACTCGACGCCATTATCGGCACGCCGCTCGCAGGCGAAACGATTGGCGAAGAAACCTTCGATGGTACGCAGGAAGCTGCCGTCTTTCCCGGTGAATTGCCGGACGATCCGCGTATCCTCTTTCGTGGCGATTTTCTTGCACAGGATCATCTGCAGGCGCAGATGCGTTTCCTGCGCTTCCGGCCGCCGCTGCTCGAAGCATCATCGCTAATGCCCCATATTCGCCTCGACCGCGCATTGCAATTTCTCATCGGAGACCGTCTCGCATGAGCGATACGCCCCGCCCCCGTCCGCGCGCCTTCCGGCTCGATGAAGCCGCACGCCATCGCATCGATGTGCAAGATTTGCCCGATGTTTTTGCGCTAAAGCCAGCTGAGAAAAATGAAGAGGCCGCCGTCGAAACTGCGCAAAAGCGCGGCCTGCTGGCGCGCGCTTTTCTCTCCTGGGGCGGGCTGTTCTGGTCGGCTGCCGGCACATTGGCGCTGATGGCCGCAGGCCTGTGGTTCGACAGGCTGATTGTCGATCTTTTTGCCCGCGCGCCGGCTTTGGGCTGGATGGGCATCATGCTCATCGCGCTGCTCGTTCTGTCGCTTGGTGTGCTGGCCGGCCGCGAGATGGCTGCCATCATGCAGCAGAAACATATAGCGCGCATGCATCTGGCTTTTGCGCAGGCGCGCGAGGCGGATGATCGCAATGAGGCGCGCCGTCTGGTGAAGGCGCTGACCGATCTCTATGCGATGCGCCCCGACACTGCGCGGGCGCGCGCCGACATGTCCCATCTGAGCGGTGAAATTGTCGATGGACGCGATCTGATCGACATTGCCGAGACACGGCTCATGTCGCCGCTCGATGAAGAGATCCAGCGCGAAATTGCAGCTGCCGCCAAACGCGTTTCGATTGTCACGGCGGTCAGTCCGCGCGCGGCCATCGATCTGATCTTTGTCGGCGCGCAGGCTTTTCGTCTGGTGCGGCGGATTGCAGAGATTTACGGCAGCAGGCCGGGCGCGCTGGGTTTTTTCCGATTGATGAAATCGGTCGGCGCGCATCTGGCGATCACGGGCGGCATGGCGGCCGGAGATTCACTCGTGCAGCAATTTTTAGGTCATGGCCTTGCCTCGCGCCTGTCGGCACGTCTTGGCGAGGGCGTGCTCAATGGTTTGCTCACCGCGCGCGTCGGGCTTTCCGCCATGGCGGTGTGCCGGCCGCTGCCCTTTGCAGCGAAACCGGCACCCGGACTGAAAGATGTCGCGCCCTTTCTTTTCGGCGACAAGAAAGATGAAGATTGATCAGAGATTCATCTGGCCTTCTTCGCGATAGATGAAGCTCTCTTCGCTTTCATAAGCGCGCACCTGCGGTGCATTGCCTGGCAGGCCGAGCTTTTTCCAATTGGCCGCAAGCTTTTCATAGGTCGATTGCCGCAAGGTCGTGCGCGTTGAAAAGACCGGAATGTAGCGGTGCTCCTTGCAGGCGTTGATAAGCGCCTTGGAACCATAGGGCCGCTTTTCCGGCGGGTTTTGCGTGGGATCGAGCGGTGTCGACCATGTGTTGCGCAAAATGTCGATATCGTCGATCGGATTGCAGCGCGAGGCCATGGCCCAGATCACCTGATCCATATCGGTCGGATCGACATCGTGATCCACCGCAATGATCCATTTTGTGTAATAGGCGCCGCCCGGAACTTGCGCGGCCAATGCCAGACATTGCGCTGCATGTCCGGCATATTTCTGCTCAAGCGCAATCACCGTCATGCCGAAACCGCCTGCTGCCGCGGGATGCGAATAGACGCCGTGAATGCCCGGGATCCCAAGCTTGTCGAGATCGTCCCAGATTTTCGCCGAGCGAATGATCGAGAAGAAACCCGATTGTTCGCAGGATGGATAATCGGCCATCAGCGCATTCGTCAGGATCGGCTTGTTGCGATAATGCATGGCTGTGATGTTGACGAGCGGGCAAGCCGCCTCCGGCTTGCCGTAATAGCCGGTGAATTCGCCAAACGGGCCTTCGCCCTTCATGCCGCCGGGACGGATCTCGCCTTCAACGACGAGTTCGGCATGTGCGGGGATCAGCAAATCTGTCGTCTTGCCTTTCACCACCGGCACAGGCCCGCCCTTGATGCCGCCGGCATATTCATATTCGGAGACATTTTTGGGAAAGGTCTGCGAGCCGACCAGCATGTAAAGCGGATCGATGCCCCAGGCTGCTGCCACTTGCAGCGGCTTTCCCTGCTCCCAGGCGCGCGCAATATGCAAACGCGCATCCTTGCCGGGCGAGAGATAAAGACCCGTGGACTGCCTGTCCTGCACCATCATGCGATAGGTGCCGACATTGAGATAGCCCGTATCGGGATCGCGCGTGATGACAGCATCCGCCGTGCCGGCATAGCGACCGCCATCGCGCGGCCAATGGCGCGCAATCGGCAGAAGATCGAGGTCGACCTTGTCGCCGATCAGCGAATTCTCAAACACGCTGGCCTCAGCTGCTGCAATTTCCTGCGGGGGAATGCGCGAGCGCAATTTATCCTTGGTGCGACGGATCAGCTCCACCGTCGGCGTGTCGGGATTCCCGCCCAGCGTCAGCGCAATGCGGCGCACGGACGGGCCCAGCACATTCCACAGCGAGCGCGCGCCGATGGGTGACTTTTCAAAACCCTTGATCGTGTCGAAAAGAATGGCGGGCGAGGGCTTTTGCTTGGCGACGAGATAGGAAATGGCGCTCATCTCTTCGTCGCGCTCGACCGGCTCATGGACGTGGGTGAGCTCGCCGATGGCCTCAACCTGTTTCAGCCAGTCGCGCAAGTCGTTGATGGGCTCACGTGCGGTCGCGGGCGCGTCGCTCTTTGTCATTCTGGCCTCCCCAGCCCCTCGCAGGGGCGCGTTTCCTGTCGGTCGTCGTTGCGAGAGATGCGAAGCCATCCAGAGATCAATGTGGCTCTGGATGGCGTCGTCGCTTCGCTCCTCGCAATGACGGCGAGGAGGCGACCCTTCCATCCGAATGCGCGATTTTGCGCAAAATCGCAAGTCGTGAGAAAACGCCTGTAATCAAGGAGCCCCATGCCTCTCATCTCGCTTGCCGCCCTGACGGTCCTGCCGGCTGGCCCAGACGGCCAGATCCGCGCCGCCCATGCGGCCGGCTTCGATCATGTCGGCCTGCGGCTGAACCCGCTGGTGGCAGGCGATCCAGCCGTCGCGGGCATGCCGCTGGAGGGCCGGGTCCGTAGCCTGATGTCAGAGACCGGAATGAAATTGCTGGAGACCGGCGTCTTCCCGATCAAGCCCGCGCTCGATATTGGCGCGCTTGCTCCGGTCTTGCATCTTGCCGCCGATCTCGGCGGGCGCTTCATCGTCTGCCCGGTGGAAGACGCAGATGAGCAGCGCCGGCTCGCAACATTGCGCGCGCTTTGCGATGCAGCAGCTCCGCTCGGTCTCGATGTGCTGGTCGAGTTCAATCCCTATTCGGCCTGCCGCTCGCTCAATGAGGCACGCGCGCTTGCACTGGCCACGCAGCGCCAAAATTGCGCTTTGGTGATCGATCTTCTGCATCTCTCGCGCTCGGGCGGCACATTGGCGGATCTGCGCGCCGTGGAGCCGCATCTGCTCAAGCTCGTGCATTTCTGCGATGCCGCGCCCCTGCCGGAGGGTGCGCGCAGCCTCGACGAATTGCGCTCGGAATCGCGCACAGCGCGCCGCCTGCCCGGCGAAGGCGTGCTGCCCTTGCGCGAATGGCTCGATGCTTTTCCCCACGACACGCCGATCAGCGTCGAAGCGCCGTCAAAGTCGATTGCGGAATTGCCGTTCGAGGAACAGGCAAAACGTGTGCTTGATGCGACGATGCAGGTGGTGCGCTCACCCTCTGCCTGAGGGAGAGGGCGGGCTCAAGGCAAAGCCTTCACCCCACACAGGACCGTCACTTCGCCCCTTTGGGAAATTTCCCCGGCCAGGCCGCAATGAAATCGGGATAGGATTCCAGCGGCACATCTGTCTCGCTTGCCATCACCCGGCCCTGCACGGAGACGCCCGCCTCATGAACGGTTTCAGGCGAGCCCGAGATCAGCGGATGCCACCATTTGAGATCCTTTCCTTCCGCCACCAGACGGTAGGCGCAGGTCGGGGGCAGCCAGCTTAACGAGCGCACGACATCGGGCGTCAAACGTACGCAATCGCGCACACGTCGGCGACGCTGACGATAATCCGTGCAACGGCATGACTTTGTATCGAGCAGCTTGCAGCCGATGCTGGTGAAATGGATCTTGCCTGTATCCTCATCCTCGAGTTTGACGAGACAACAGCGGCCGCAACCGTCGCACAGGCTTTCCCATTCAGCCGTCGACATGTCCTCGAGTTCTTTTTGTTTCCAGAACGGTTGCACTTTGGCTTTTGTCATGAAGATACCCGATTGCTCCCGCCCCTTCCGGAACCAGCGACGCTGGATTAACTTTCATTCCTGTAGACTGCACTTGGCGCCGGCCTACAACAGGCGTCAAGGCCCAGCGCAGCGGGGGCGAAAACTTGTTCGAGGGTTTTTCGCGATCGAAATTCGGCCGGCGCCTGTCGCGCGCCATGCTGGCGTTCGATTCATGGGTAGATTCCTCGCTTTACAGCTCTGGCGAAGGGCTGAAAAACGCCTGGGCGAATTTTTCTGCGCGCATGGACCGGTTGCATGTTGCAGGCGCCACGCGCGTGGGCGTGGAAGCAACATGCGAGATGCTGACGCTTGGTCTGGCCGGCGGTGTGATCGCCTTGGCGCTCGCCATTCCTGCTTTTCGCGAAACAGGCGATGAAAACTGGCTCAAGAAACAAAATCTCGCCGTCGTCTTTCTCGATCGCTATGGCGAACCGGTCGGCCAGCGCGGCATACGCCATGACGATACTGTGCCGCTCGAACAATTGCCCGATTATCTCATCCGCGCCGTTCTGGCGACGGAGGATCGCCGCTTCTTCGAACATTGGGGCATCGATCCAATCGGCACGATGCGCGCATTGACTGTCAATGCACGCGCCAGCGGCGTCGTACAAGGCGGCTCCAGCATCACGCAGCAATTGGCGAAGAACCTTTTTCTGAACAACGAACGTTCGCTGGAGCGCAAGGTCAAGGAAGCCTTTCTGGCGCTCTGGCTTGAACAGCATTTGAGCAAGCGCGAGATCCTGAAACTTTATCTCGACCGTGCCTATATGGGCGGCGGCACGTTTGGCATTCAGGCCGCTTCGGAATTTTACTTCAACAAGGATGTGCGCGAGCTCAATCTGGCAGAATCCGCCATGCTGGCAGGCCTGTTCAAGGCGCCGACGCGCTATGCACCCCATATCAATCTTCCGGCTGCGCGCGCGCGGGCCAATGATGTTTTGCAGAATATGGTCAGTGCCGGTCTTTTGACGGAAGGCCAAATTCATGCGGCGCGGCGCAATCCGGCACGGCCTGTCGATCGTCGGCGCGAACAGACGCCAGATTGGTATCTCGATTACGCCTATGACGAGATCATGCGACTGGCAGCCCAAGGCAAGCTCGGCCATGACCGTGTGCTCACCGTGCGCACGGGGCTCGACACGGGCCTGCAACGCCATGCGGAACGCACAGTGGAAGATGCTTTGCGCCTGCATGGAAAACAATTCCGCGCCACTCAGGGCGCTGCCATTGTGATGGAGCCCAACGGGCTCGTGCGCGCCGTTGTGGGCGGTCGCGATTATGGCGCAAGCCAGTTCAATCGCGCGACCGATGCCGTGCGACAGCCCGGCTCATCCTTCAAGCCGATCGTCTATCTGGCCGCATTGATGACGGACAAGTTTAAACCCTCGACCATTGTCGATGCATCGGGCATTTGCCTCGGCAATTGGTGCCCGCAGAATTACGGCGGCGCATCGGCTGGCCAGATGCCGATGATCGTTGCCTTGCAGAAATCCCTGAACACGGCAGCGGTCCGCCTCTCGGTGCAGATCGGCCAGGCTCACTGGCAGGGCCGCGACGCCCATCAATGGAATTTCGCCAAATTGGGCCGCATGAAAATTCTCGAAACAGCCAAAGCCATGGGCGTTACGACGCCGCTCACCGATACGGTCTCGCTGCCGCTGGGCGCAGGCGATGTGAAAATGATCGATATGGCTGCCGTCTATGCGGTTTTCGCCAATGGCGGCTATCGCGCCGTGCCGCATGCAGCACTCGAAGTGCGCAATTCGCAAGGCCGGATCATCTATCGTCGCGATCGCGACGGGCCGCAACCAGAGCGGATTTTCCCGGCCGATAAAATCGCCGACATGAATCTGATGATGAAAGAAGTCGTCACCGCCGGAACAGCGCGCGCAGCGCAATTGCCGGGCGTGATTGCAGCTGGAAAAACCGGCACGACCAATGCTTATCGCGATGCATGGTTCGATGGCTATACCGGCAATTTTGTCGGCTCGGTCTGGTTTGGCAATGATGATTCAAGCTCGATGAACAATATGACCGGCGGCTCGCTGCCGGCACGCACCTGGCAGGCGATCATGTCGCTCGCGCATCAGGGTGTTGAATTGAAAAATCCATATGGGCTGAGCGGCCCCGCACAAGCACTGGCCATGGATCGGCTAAAGGAAGATCGCAGTGCAGCTTTGCGCCCTTCCATTCTTTCGCGTCGCACCAGCGAGGCGATTCTGGAGCTGGAAAATCTTTTCGCACGCGCCGGCATGGCGCGCCTGCATGCACCGGGTCTGGCGGCTGCGCAGCAAGATGCCCCTGCACCCGTGATGGAATGAGATGCCCTTGGACATGAAACAGGTCCTGAAAATCGGCGCCATTGCTGTGCTCGGCACAGGCCTTGGTCTGGGGCTGACATGGGCTGCCATGACGACAGGCTTTACATTCGAACGCGTCGATTTCGGCGCCTGGCGCGCCCAGCCGCAAGCACCCGCCAGCCTGAACGATCCTTACATGCGTGCATTCGTCGCGCGAAACGGTCTAGCACCAATGGGGGCAGCAGAAGGTCTTGCCTTTGTCGCCATGCGCGACAGCGCGGGACGACGTTTGACGCCGGCGTGCGATTATCGCATCGCCGGGCCCGTGCCGCAGGCGCGCGCTTGGACCATCTCCGTTCTTGGTGCCGATGGCGCGCGCTCGCACAGGAAGGAAAATCGTCGCGGTTTTACTTCCTTCGAACTTGTGCGCGATTTTGGCGGTGGCTTTAGCATCACATTGGCGCAACAGGCGCGGCCGGGCAATTGGTTGCCGCTGGCGGCAGAGGAGGATTTCATCCTCCTGCTGCGCCTCTATGACACGCCACGCGCGCTCAATGCAGCCACGCTGAAGGAGACAGATCTGCCGCAAGTGATGGCGGAGCGCTGCCGATGAGCATCAAAAGCCTGATACCCGCATTGATGCGCCTGAGCGTTTTCGGACTGGCCGTGCTTGTCATTGCCGGCAATGTCCATCTGTTTTCCATTCTGCTGATACCGCGATTGGCGCAGGACAATGCCTATGCACGCATCGCCGCCAAAACAAGCGAGAAAAAACTCGTCATGGCAACAGCGCCGGACGATCTCCTGCCCTTTGAAGATCCAGCCACAATATTGGCTGTCTGCCGTTACGATCTTTCTGCCGGGCCTTTACGCCTGCGCGGTCAGGTCGGTGCAGATTTTCTGATGCTGTTTTCATTCCATACGAATAGCGGCGAGGTGTTTTATGCCATGTCGGATCGCTCCGCCCTGCGCGGACGCATCGATCTGTGGCTGGCCACGCGTGCACAAATCGAGGACATGGAGAGCAATGACATTGGCGAAGAGCCACCGCAGGACATGCGGCTCGCGTCCCCCGCGCCGCAAGGTTTTGTTCTCATCCGTACATTGGCAGAGCGGGCAAATCTCATGGAACAGGCGCGGCGCAATCTTGCCGCATTCACCTGTGAGCACTGACAGGTCGCGTCAGGCGCGCCGACGCGTCGGCTTGGTGGGACGCACCGGGCGCGCAGCATCGGCGGTCTGATTGTCATCTTCATGGCGCATGTAACGGACGCCAGTGAAAAACAGCAATTCGAAAGCGGTCTCTGCCTCGCGCCGTTTTCGGCGTCGGCGCTCATCCTTGCGGAACGGCACTATTTTGGACATCTGCTTCTCCAAAGGTCGCGAAAACGCCAAACCCGGACTGGAACGCAAATCACTGACTGCAAATCACTCACTGCATATGTCGATTTAGAGTTTTCCAAGGTTAACACAGTGTCAACAAAATACCGCTAAACTCCAAGCAGTTTTCGAGTGTGTCCGCGATGCGTCCTTTCGCCCAGAATTCTACGACCGATGCGCTCCAGCATCTTGCCGCACGAGGCTTGAGCGAGGATGCCGCTGCTACGCGGCCGATCCTTCTGCGCGCCCTGACCGATTTTTTCGTCATGAGACCGTCGCATTCGCGCGATGAAATCAAACAATTCGGCGAAATTGCGCATCGACTCATCGGCCAGGCGGCGCGCGATGAAATCGATCATGCTGCGGATGCTTTGTGCCATCACCCCAATGCGCCCATCGATCTCCTCGATCTGCTGGCCTCGCGTGGCGGTGCGGGCGCGCTCAAGCTTCTGGCTGAATGTCGCCGCCTGTCGACGCCCTGCCTGCGCAATGGCGCAGCTATGGGTCCGCTCGAGGCCGCCCTTGCCATTGCCGGACGCGCTGATCTCGATGCTGCCACAATCGAGCTGCTCAGCCAGCGGCCGGAAAATGAAATTCTGCGCAAGCTTGCGGCCAATGAATCTGTTCCGCTTGGCCCCGATCTTATGCCGGCGATCATCCTGCGTGCGCATGCCGATGCGGAACTGGCGCAAATTCTGGCTGCACGCCTGCCCCATCGCGTCGAGACTTTGGCGCTTTTCCTCGTCGCCGACACGCGCCAGCGCCACATAATGATCGAGCGCACGCGCCAGCGCCTCAATGCAAAAGATGTGACGCCCGCCCCTGTCGGCGCACCTTCGGCTGCCATGCGGAGGATCGAGGCCATTGCGCGCGAAGGCGATGCTGCAGAACTGGCCTCAGCTTTGGCGCAGGCCTGCAGCTGCGAGGAAACGCTGGCGCGCACTTTCATCGCCGATACCGGCGGCGAACCTCTGGCCATTGCGCTGCGCGCCATCGGCCTGCCCGCCGATATGGTCGTGCGCATTTATCTTGCGGCCGATCCCAATATCGAACGCGCCACGGGGCGGCTTTCCGCCTTTACAAAGCTGGCCACAGGCCTGACGCCGGATGTTGCCGCCTGCATTCTGAATGCCATGACCGGCAAGAGGCGCGAGGCGGGCCAGCATATGCCGGTGCAAGACAGCCAAGCGCGACCCAGAACGGCTAGATCTTCATCGAATGTCACACACGGACCGCTTGTTGCGGCAGAAGACATTCTGGCGCGTCAGGCCTGATCGGCAAGATCGAGAAAGCAGCGGCCTTTCGTATCCTCGACTTCGACAAGCCAGAGATCTGGGTCGAATTTCATCTCGCGCGCGATACGCTCTTCGGCCTCAGCCGGATTGATCCATTCAGCCGCATGCAGCCGCATCCATAGCCGATCCACGCCCACACGCTCAGCCAATTCGCTTTGCGGCGCCGGGCCATAAACAGCCGCATGTCCATCGAGCCGATCGACCTTGACGAAAATGGCGCCGGCCTCGGCCGCGCCACGCCGACGCAAAACGGCATAAGCGCCCTCAACCCCGCACCGACGCAGAAGAGCAGCTACAAAAATGTCGGCGCGCAAATGCATCAGGGAATGGCAATTCCGCTTTGGGCAGCAAGTTCGCGCAAGGTGCGCGCATTCAATTCGCCGGTCACCGGCAGCTTGCGCGTCTGTTCGAACATTTCAAGAGCTTTGCGCGTCGATCCGCCCATCAAGCCGTCGGCTTTCAGAACATAGCCGAGCTTGACCAGAGCCTTTTGGGCCGCCAGCACGCGCGCGCCTGTGTCGACAGCGGCTGGTGCGGGTGCCATGCCGCCAGAGAGCAAAGCGCCAATGGCATCGCCCTTGGGTGCAGCCGTTTCGCGCGCCGGCGGAGCGCTCTGCACAGGCGGGGCAACAACGGGTGCGGGTGCAGCAGCAACTGGCGGCGTCTGATTGCGCTGCGCTGCGGCTGCAAGATCGGCCGGGTGCGGAGCGGGGGCGGGGGGTGCTGCCGGGCGCGCCACGACGGGGCCTGAAAAGATCGGCGCGGGATGGGGCGAGCTTTGCATATAGAGCGCATTGATCGCTATGGCGGTGAAAACGCCGGCAAAAAGCACGACGCCCAATATGCGTGCAGGATGTCGCAGGATCGCGGCAAACATATGTGCGATCCAGCCCGGCTCGCGCTTGCGGGCCTGTGCGCGCACCGGCTTGCGCGGAGCGGCAAAGATGAAATCCTGATCGGATCTGGCGACAGATTCACGCAATTTTCTTCACCCTCGAAAGATCGTGGAGATGAGCGGCGGGACGCCGCGAAACAATGTCGATATGCGCCGTGCTTTTCGGCTGTGCATGGCGGCAATCGCGCGGCAGACGCACGCTGACGCATGTGCCCTGCCCCGGCGCGCTTTCAATCGACATGGAACCGCCATGCAGAGCAACGAGACCCTTGACGACCGACAGGCCGAGCCCGGTTCCATCATGCGCGCGATCATAGGTCGATTGCGACTGGAAGAAGGGGTCGCCAAGGCGCGGCAGATCGATATCGAAAATGCCGATCCCCGTATCGGTGACACAGAATGTGACGTGATCGCCCTCGCTGCGCAGAGCCAATGCGACACAGCCACCCTCGGGCGTGAATTTGATCGCATTTGACAGGAGATTGATCAGAATCTGGCGGCAGGCGCGCGGATCGGCGACAATCTCGCCTGTCTGAGAGAGAACAAAATCGCGAATGATCTCGACTTCGGCTTTCTGCGCCTTGAGGCGGAGAATGTCGCAGCAACCATTCATCAGCGCCTGCAGATCAAAACATTCGGGCAGGATCTGAAAGGAACCTGCCTCGATTTTCGACATGTCGAGAATGGAATTGACGACAGACAGAAGATGCTGACCTGAAGCATTGATGATCTGCGCATATTCGCGCTTCTGCATCTCATCTTGGGGCGTATTCTGTGTGCTCAGAACTTCCGAAAAGCCGATAATGGCATTGAGCGGCGTGCGCAGCTCATGGCTGACATTGGCGATCAACCGATCCTTCCAGTCGTGATCGGCGCGATTGGCTGCTTTATTGGCTGCAACAATGTCTTGCGCTTCGATCAATTCGCTCACATCGCGCACCAGAGCGATGACTTCGGCATCTCCTTGCCCGGAAGCTGCTGCGCGCAATTCAATATAGCGGAAAACCGGTTCGGCAAATTGACCGCGCGGGCTCTCAATATCGCCGGCATGAATGCGCAAGCGCACAAGAGAGATTCTTTGGCCCGTGGCAGCATCCGACATGGCTTTGAGAAAGGCAGGACGATCGGCAATCTGGGTGCGCTCGAAAAATCCGCGCCCGCTGATCTCGCGCAATCGCAGGCCAAGCCTCTCCTGGCAATTCTCGCTTGCTGACACCAGAGCGCCGGTTCGGGTGAAACGCAAGGCAACGTCGCCGATCAGCGAGGCAAGCCTGTCATGCCGTGCGCTTTGGGCGCGCGCCTCGTTCAATGCAGCTTCGCGCTGATCGCGAAAGGCAAGCCCAAGCCCGCCCGCATAAGCAAAGCCCGCGAAAGCCAATGCGGCATCAATCCCTTGCGCAGATAGGTCGGGCAAAAAATCCGCCATTTGCAGAAGGCCCATGGCGGCGGCCAAAACGACAGCGGCTGCAATGGCTGCGCGCAGGCGCAACCGGCAATGTCCCATGGCAGCCTCGAATGGCATGAGTGCCAGCCAGATAGCAGCGGCAAATCCTGCGCCCACGCCCAAAGACAAAGACAACGCAAGCCCGCCATGGGCAGCAACGCAAATCATATGCGCTTCATCAATCTCGCCGCGACGGGCAACGAGGACAATGGCAAGAAGCGGCAGGATGGCGCAGGCAAAAGCCAAAGATTGCCAGAGCAACGGCGCGCCATACAAAACCAGCAGAAGCGGCGCTGCGGCGGCTGCCACAAGCGGCATGACAATGTGCAGACGCATGAAAGCCAGATGACGCGCAAATTCCGGCGCATGGGCGCGCGCATTCTCATGCACGAGACCTGCGAGACTGGCTGAAATGCCGGACAACAAATGCACGAACGCCACCTTGTGTGGGGGCGGACATTCCGCCACCAGCCAAGCTTCGCAGCAGGGCCTTAAGTGAGTGCTAAACATGATGCGCAAGAGCGGGTGCAAATTGGCAAAAACGCACCCTTGCAGGCAAAGCATCGGCGAATTCGCGCAATATGGTTGAGACTTTCTCAACGCATGGATTTGCCCCTCTTGCTGAATGAAAGAGTCTTTCGCGCCTGACGTGGTGAATCAATCGTCAATGCGCGCCAAATGATCGGCGTCAGCCGTTTGACAGGGGCCTGTTCGATTGCCTTTAGATTTGTCTGTGGAAAGTCCAGCCGGTCTCTTCCGCGGGGTTGGCCGATGTTCTTTGTCCTGCGTTGCCTGTTCTGGCTTGGAATTGTTTTCGCTGCCCTGCCCTGGGATGGCGTGAGCCTGCGCACGGATTTGGCTGAACAGGCATCGAAGACAAGCAAGGCGGCGCTGGATGAAGTCCAATTGTTCTGCCTGAAAGATCCCGCCGCTTGCGCAAACCATGCGGCAAGCCTGTCGAAATTTCTCGAAAATGCGCCTGCAGCCTCGCAAAACACGCTGGAGCCGGCAGATCTGCGCCCCATCTGGCGCGGACATTCCATGCCCGAGAGCCGTCAGGGCGCCGTGCCTTTGCCGCCGCGTCGTCCCGGCTAGACTGGCGCAACGGTAGCTTTGCGCCATATAAGGCACATGACGGGATCAGGGCTCATGGCTGCAACAATCGACGACATCATTGAAAACTTCGAACTGCTCGACGACTGGGACGATCGCTATCGCTATCTCATCGAGCTTGGGCGCGAGCTGGCACCCCTGCCCGAAGATGCGCATAGCGAAGACAATAAAGTGCGCGGCTGCGCCAGTCAGGTCTGGGTTGAAACGCAGGTAAGCCGCGATGCGGGCGAGCCCGTGTTGACCTTTCGCGGCGACAGCGATGCCCATATCGTGCGCGGCCTCGTTTATCTCATTCTGACGCTTTATTCGGGCCGCAACGCGCGCAACATTCTCGAAACCGATGCGCAGGATCTTTTCAAGCGACTGGGCCTCGATGCGCATTTGACGCCGCAAAGATCGAATGGCGTGCGCTCCATGGTGGAGCGCATCAAGAATGACGCGCGCAACGCGCTCGCCGCCACCTAGAGAATCGCCGGTCGAAAATCCTGCGTGCCCCAATGGCGCAGGGGCGCAGGCGCCCCCGCCTGCTCCCGCTTCATGCCGTAATGGCGGGCCAGTCGCGCCAGCGCCAGATCGAGCACAATGCGCGCCGAGCGGCGCGGCCATTGCCGCTCGCTCTCGATGGTCTCGAGCCCTTTCAGAAATCCGCAGACATCCAGCAGCAGGCCGGAAAACTCCGGCCCGACCGCCTGCATGGCTTTTTCGACGCGCTGACGCGCAGCCAATGCCATATCGGACAAAGACAGGCCCGGCGCCTGCCCGCCCCGGCCCTCGCCCGGCACACCATCCCAGCGCGAGGTGACGCGCGGCAAAGCCTGGGCGCGCTCAAGATCGCGGCGCAGGCGCTCGCCCGCTTCAAAATGCTCAGCCGAGATCAGCGCCTCGCCATTGCGCCCCCGGCGGCGCGCCAGCCAGGCCAGCGGGCTCTCAGCATCGTCGCTCACAAGCAAAGCCCCGCCCGCCTCGGGCGCCTGTCGCCTGTCGAGATCGCCATGAAAAACCCGCGCCGGCTCGAGACCCGAAGCGCCCTGCACCAGAGCGGCGCGCGCCCGCCCGGCCTCATTGAGAACAAGCCGCGGCCGGCCCGAGCGACCCGCAGGCTGCCATTCGGCAAAGCCCGCCTCCAGCAGCGCCTCGCCCGCCTCCATGGTGAAACAGCCGGTCTCGACCGACACATTGCGGCGGCGCGCCACCGCCCGCAATTCTCCTGGCGCGGGCGACCAAGCATAGGAATTGTCAGCAGAAAGGGAGACCAGCAGACGGCGGGAGGACAAAAGGGACATGACGCAAACTCCTGAATGAATGTCAGGAGCCTACATTAGGATTATTGTCCTACGTAAGGAAAATTTTCTTTCGCTCAGATTTTTGGGAGTCCATAAATCATTTCACCCTCCAAAATGCGTTGCCGGAAGATCCCATTCCTTAACCAGATCCCGCAGCAGCCTGAAATCAGAGTCCTTGATCCTCAGCAGTCTCGCGACATCAGCATCCAGAAACTCATCGACGTGGAACCGTATCACAGGTTCAAGATGATCCCGCACAATTTTCGCGTCATAGAATCCCTGACGTACACCGATCGCGAGTCCATCCAGATAGTTGAGAATTGTGATAATATCGAGGCTGACAGAAAGCGCCCCTGCGGGCAGGCCCCCGTCTGCCTTCCTCACCTCCCTGATCGTGCGCAAACAAGAATCAAGAATTGGGTCGCTCTCGTACCGTTCACAAGCCTTAAGTGTTTCCCAACCCTTTTGCTGACGCTTGAAAGAGCTAATTTGGAACCAAGCTATTCCGGCAGCGAAAAAAGTTCCCGCCGCTTGGAGGGCATCCCAACTCACAGAAAAAGAAATCACACCGGCGTTGAAATCGATCATCTGAAAGGCTCACTGAAATAATCTTCAGCTTAGCCTTTCCACGCCCTGCGGCAACTCTGAACTCACTTATTCCCGCGGCGCTGCTGGCCGAGGCCCATTTGCTTGGCGAGCTCCGAGCGGGCCGTCGCATAATTGGGGGCCACCATCGGATAATCGGGCGGCAGGCCCCATTTCTCGCGATATTCGTCGGGAGTCATATTATATTGGGTGCGCAAATGGCGCTTCAGGGATTTGAATTTTTTCCCATCTTCCAGGCAGATAATATAATCATTCGTCACCGACTTTTTGGGCGGGACGGCCGGCTTGAGGACATCAGTGGCCGCGACCGCCGTGCCTGAGCCAACGCGCACAAGGGCGGCGTGAACCTCGCCGATCAAAGCCGGCAAATCCGCCGCCGCAACGCTGTTATTGCTCACATAGGCGGAGACAATATCGGCTGCGAGCTCGATGAAATTGGTCTGGAGCGTGTCGTCGGTCATGGAGGGTGCCGTGGTCTTGCGAGGGAATCGCCACCGTCTGACGGCCGCGATGATTTGCCCGATGCTTGGCAAGCTAAGGCCGAATACAGGTAAATCAAAGCATTAATAGGTCAGGACAGCGATTTAATCTCGCCGATAACAGATCCAAGCCCCCTGCCGCATAGATGAAGACTTTGCCAGACCGCAGGCCCCTGCGCCTTGCGAAGCGGGGGCCGCACTGACATTTAAGGGGCCAGACCGGAAAGGCCATGTCATGACGCATCCCACACGCCCGCAGGACAGGATCGTGCCGCAGACGCCGCCGCGCGCGGAAAAACGTCCCCATGCCTATCGCGTCCATGGCGTCGATATGATCGATGATTATGCGTGGCTGAAGGCCGCCAATTGGCAGGAGGTTTTGCGCAATCCTGCCGTTCTGCCCGCCGACATTCGCGCTTTGCTCGATGCCGAAAACGAATATGCCAAGGCCATTCTTGCACCCGGCGAAGAATTGCGCGCGCATCTGTTTGCCGAATTGCGCGCGCGCATCAAGGAAGACGATGTCGATGTGCCCGCGCCCGATGGCCCCTTTGTCTATTACCGGCGCCATCGCACCGGTGGACAGCATCCGCTTTTCTGTCGTCGCTCGCGCGACACGGCAGGCGACGAGACCATCATGCTCGACGGCGACGAACTTGGAAAAGACAAGTCTTTCTTCCAGTTCGGCGGCATGCGCCCCTCGCCCGATCATCGGCTCGTTGCGTGGTCGGCCGATGACAAGGGCTCCGAGCTTTTCACCTTGCGTCTGCGCGATCTGAAAACCGGACAAGATCTCGACGACGAAGTGCCCGATACATCAGGCTCGATGGTCTGGAGCGCAGATGGATCGGCCATTCTCTATGTGAAGCTCGATGACAATCATCGCCCCCATTGCGTGATGTTGCACCGGCTGGGCACCCACGCCAGCGAAGATGTCTGTCTTTATCTCGAAGAGGATCCGGGCTGGTTTGTCGGCATTCACGCCACACAATCGCGCCGCTTCTGCATCGTCGATCTGCATGATCACGATTCATCCGAAGTGCGCCTGATCGATCTTGCCGATGTTTCCGCCGCGCCCCGGCTCGTTGCCGCACGCAAATCCGGCCTGCGCTACGAAATCGAACATCATGAGCAAAAGCTCATCATTCTCACCAATGCCGATGGCGCTGAGGATTTCAAACTCGTCACTGCCGATCTCGAAACACCTGGCCTGTGGCAGGATTTTGTTGGCCACCGGCGCGGGCGCATGATCATGTCGCATCTGGCCCTGCGCCATCATCTCGTGCGGCTCGAGCGCGAGAACGGCCTGCCGCAGATCGTCATTCGCGACATGGCGGATGGCACTGAACATGCCATTGCCTTTGCCGAGGAAGCCTATTCGCTCGGCCTCGACACAATGCGCGAATTCGACACGAAAACCTTGCGCTTCTCTTATTCGTCAATGACGACGCCGCGCGAGATTTTCGATTATGACATGACAACGCGCGAGCGCATCTTGCGCAAACGCCAGGACATTCCCTCCGGTCACGATCCCGCGCAATATGTGACGCGCCGCATTTTTGCACCTGCCCATGATGGCGAAATCGTACCCGTCTCGCTGCTCTATCGCCGCGATCTGGTACTTGATGGATCGGCGCCGGTGCTGCTGCAGGGCTATGGCGCCTATGGCCATGCAAGTCCTGCATCTTTCAGCGCGCATCGCTTTTCGCTGGTCGATCGCGGCTTTGTTTATGCCATTGCGCATATTCGCGGCGGCACCGACAAGGGCTGGCATTGGTATGAAGACGGCAAGCTTGCAAACAAGCCCAATACATTTGCCGATTTCATTTCAGCTGCACGTTATCTCTGCGCGGAAAAATATACGCGCGAGGGCCGCATTGTGGGCCTCGGCGGATCGGCCGGCGGCATGCTGATGGGCGCTGTCGCCAATCTGGCGCCGGAACTTTTCGCCGGCATTATTGCAGATGTGCCCTTTGTCGATGTGCTCAACACAATGCTCGACGCCGAATTGCCGCTCACGCCGCCCGAATGGGTGGAATGGGGCAATCCCGGCAAAGACCTTTGGGCTTTCGAGACGATCCGTTCCTATTCGCCCTACGACAATGTGCGCGCGCAAAAATATCCGGCCATGCTGGTGCAGGCCGGACTCACCGATCCGCGCGTGACTTATTGGGAGCCTGCCAAATGGGTCGCGCGTCTGCGCGAGCGGATGAACGGCGGCGGGCCGGTCATTCTCCATACCAATATGGAAGCAGGGCATGGCGGTGCGGCGGGGCGCTTCGAGGCATTAAAAGATGTCGCGCGCGAATATGCTTTCGCCATCGATTGCGTCGAGGGCGCACATGCAGGCTGAGGCGAAGCGCGGCGCTTATCAGGCGCCGCGTTCGATAAAGTCCTTCAGCTCGATGAGCGAGGAAAAGCGGAACGTGCCATTGGCCGTCTCGGCAGCAATCGAACCATCCGCATACATAATGTAAGACACATCGCCCGCCTTGTAGCGGCCGATCTCGGCGGATTCCGTCGGTTCAATCGGTTCGGGGGCGCTGGCGACCTGCTCCTCGACGGGCGGAGCAACAGGCGGAGCGATCTGCTCTTCCTCATCCTGGCGCGCGTCTTCGAGAGCGACGCGGCGCATGGATGGCGGAATGAAACGCGGCGGTGGCGGTTCGCGCGGCTCATCGCCCGCAAGTGCGCGTTCCAGCCAATCGTCGCTGAAGGGCTCAGGCGTTTTTTCGGCAATGGCGATCGACGGCTCATCGCTGCGCAAAGGCGGTGGCAGGGAAATGCCGGCGAACGAGGGGCCGGGCAACAGATCGGGCTCAGGCTCGATGGACGCGGCCTGAACGTCGGGCGCAGCTTCCTGCACCGGCGGCTCGGCGGCCTGTTCGAGGCTGGCGGCAAAGGCCTCAGCTTCCTGAATGATGGCGTCCACCTCCGGCGCGGTTTCGACGGCCGGCTCAGGCTCGGGCAAAGGCGCGGGCTCGGGCACAACCGCAGGCACGACTGGTGCGGGCTTGGCACGGCGCAGCCAGGAGAGATTCAGCAACCCATTTTTCGGCTCCACCACGGGGGGTGGCGGCGGGGCGGTGAATGGCTCGAGATCGGGCAATCGCACCTCGGGCTCCTCGCCTTTGGCGGGAGCCGTCAATTCCGGCGTATCGAGCGGCGGGAAAACAAATTTGAAATTGCGCAAGGCCTCGGGCCGCTCACGCGGGCTCTCGGGGGCGGGCGCTGGAGGGGGCTCGACGTCGGGCGCGGAAGATTCGAGCGGCAATTCGACAATGGGCGCCGCGACGGGCTCGGGAACAGGCTCAGGAGCAGGCTCGGGCTCGGGCGAAGGCGCAGCTGCCGGCGCGGGCTCGGGCTCGGGCCGCAATCGCGGCTCAAACATCGGGGCTGCCAGACCGGCTGTGGCAACAGTGGCGGCGGCGGCCGCCATTGGCGGGGCGATGGACGGGGAAACCGGCCATTCCTGTGCGGGCTCAGCGGCAGGCGCCGAGCCTTGCGCCATCGATATGGCATCCAGCCGCGCGATCAGGGCGGCCATGCCCATCAGAAGAGAGCCGGCGGAGAACAGGGTCCCGCCAACGATGAACAGAGCCCAGCCGCGCTCGACCTGAACGATGGAATAGCCGGTCAGCAGAAAATACAGGCCGACGAGCGTAAGGAGCGCACCCGCCCCGGCAACCAACCATTTCATATCGTCGAAGTCCCGAATCTCCGCCGTGACGGCTGTTTTGACACGATCGTGACATCATTAACCAAGAGCGTGGCCCTTGGCAAAACAACCGATCGGCCCGGAAGGGCGCTGAACTGTTGCCCTCTGCCCACCTCCTCCTTAAGTAAGACCTGAACCCCGGGCTGCCAGAGCCTGCGGGGACGAATCGCGAAACCCGAGGAGCGCGTCGCCATGTCCTTCACCCTTCCCGACCTTCCCTATGCCCATGATGCCCTGCAGCCCTTCATGTCGAAGGAGACGCTGGAATATCATCATGACAAGCATCACCTCGCTTATGTGACCAATGGCAACAACCTGCTGAAGGGCACGGAATGGGAAGGCAAGTCGCTGGAAGAGATCGTCAAGGGCTCGTTCGGCAAGAATGCCGGCCTCTTCAACAATGCCGGCCAGCACTACAACCATCTGCACTTCTGGAAGTGGATGAAGCCGAATGGCGGCGGCGCCATTCCGGGAAAACTTGAAAAGGCCATCGTCGATGGGCTCGGGTCGCTCGACAAGATGAAGGAAGATTTCATCCAGGCCGGCGTCACGCAATTCGGCTCGGGCTGGTCCTGGCTTGCCGTCAAGGACGGCAAGATCGTCGTGATGAAATCTGCCAATGGCGAAAGCCCGCTCGTGCAGGGTGCGTCGCCGATCCTGGGCTGCGATGTGTGGGAACATTCTTACTACATCGACTATCGCAACCGTCGCCCCGATTATCTCAAGGCTTTCGTCGATCATCTCGTCAATTGGGAATATGTCGCCGAAATGTACGAGGCGGCAATCAAGTAATCTCTGCCCTGATGCAGACAGGAAAACGGCGTCCCTCGGGACGCCGTTTTTTATTGAGCGCCGCGATTGAGACGGCTGCCATCATCGCTATTGTCTTCATGCGCAAGCGCGCCGTTTCACCTTATCCCTGAATCACATAGACGATGCGCCGGGTTGCTGGCTCGACGATCAGAACCTGCCCCTTGACGTGGACAGCACGATAATTGCGAAAGCGCGGTACGATTTCGACGAATTGCGCGGGAACCGCCTCAAGTTCGACACTGGCGGGCAGAACCATGCCCGTCTTGGCTTCGACATTGATCGTCACTTCCTTGATGGAGACATTGCGCATCGAGGATCGCAGTTTGGCTGTCTCATCGCTGGACAGAGTCATGGTCTCAGCTGCAGCGCCTGCACCTGCGCCCGCGCCGGTTTGCGTGCTGCCTGGCGCACTTCCCGTCTGCGCAAAGGCTGCGCCGCCGGAGACAACAAGAGCGACAAGAATACCATTGAGGAGCTGACGCATATTTACCCTCCATTTCTCGAACTGCGCACATAACAGCCTTCATTGCATGATGTTCCATTTTTCCACGACGTGTTTGAACCAAGTCGTGGCTTCGCTGTTGAGGAGGCAGGGGGACATGTCCCGAAAAGCAAAGAAAGAGGCAGCGATGACCAAAATTGTTTTCAGCACTCTCAGTGCCGCCGTGCTCCTGTCGGGGGCTGCCTTCGCCCAAGATGGCGCACCAAGCAGCCAGCAGAAGCCCATGCCGCAGCAGGTCCAATCGACTGGCATTGCTGCCATGAGCGAACAGCAGATCGCCGATCTGTGGCGCGCCAGCCGCATTGACAATGTCAATGTCTACAACACCAATGATGAGAAAATCGGCGACATCAACGATGTCCTGCTCGATCATAACGGCAAGGCTGTTGCCGTAGTGATCGATGTCGGTGGTTTTCTGGGCATTGGGACACATCGCATCGCGCTGAAATTCGACGATGTGAAATTTTCCGACATGCCGCGCAGCCGCACTGCGCGCGAACAAGCCGAATCTTCATCGACAAGCACAACCACGACGAGCGGCGCCGACCGCAATGCAGCCGCCACCAAAGCTGCATCCGATCGCGAACGCGCGGCCGCCCGCATGTCGCCCGATCATGCCATCGTCAACATGACGCGCGACCAGCTGAAAGCCCTGCCCCAGGTCAAATATTCCCGCTAGCCGTCATTGCGAGCAAAGCGAAGCAATCCAGACATGCCCAAAAATGGATTGCTTCGTTGCTTGCGCATTTTGCAATGACGATCAGGATTTGGGCCGCGCCGCCACAATGTCGAGAAACCGGTCGGAGAGCAGGAATTCCAATTCCTGTTCGCGCGAATAGGTCGCCGGGTCGAGGCGCTCAAGTTCGGCATCAACGCGGCCGGGATGGCACATGACCAGATGCCGGCGGCCCGGCGCTTTGAGAAAAGCAGCAAAATCGCGCCCATAATCGCGACGCGGATCGAAAGCCGAGAAGCCGGAAAACCCCTCGTTGGTGGCAAAGCCATGCGCATGCGCGCCCGCTGCAAAACCAGAACCCGCCGCCGCCACAATCATCGCCTTGGGCGCCTGCACGCCACGCCGCAAAATGCGGATCGGGGAATCGGCGCTGTCGCGCATCCAGATTTTTTGCGAAAGCCCGCGCGCGGCGGCGCTCTCAAACAGCCAGTCGCGAATGCCCGGCAACATATGCACATGCTGATGCCCGTCGATAAAGGCGGGTGCACGACCGTAATGCTCGCCGAAAGCATCGAGCTGGGCGGCAATCTCGGCGCGGATCTCGGCCTCCGGCAGGCGGCCTGAACGGGCAAGGCCGATCAGCCGCCCAACCGAGGGCAGACGCCCCTGCGGCGCCAGAACCGGCATGGCAGTGAGCGGAGGCCCCAAAGTGAGGTCCATATGCAGCCCCACCTCAACCCCATCGCCCAGACTGGCGAGATCGCGCGCCGCAACCTTCCAGAAGGGGCGCGCCGTCATGGCCCCGGTGGCATGGAGGCGGCCGGCCTCGACGGCCTCCAAAATACCGGCAGAGACCGCCTGCGTGAGGCCATAATCATCGGCACATATAGTCAGGTCGCGGGCGAGCATGCGCAAATCCATGGGAACGGGCGCACACATTAAACCGATCGGGGATGGCGGCAAGGCGGCAAAGGCGGGCGGACTTGCAGAAATCCTCTCCTCGCAATACCCATCGGAAAGGCCCGCATCCCGTCGGCCGGGAATGAAACGGACATGAGCATCACAGGCGCCACGCCATCGGTGAACCCGGAACTCTCCATCGTCGTTCCCGTCTTCAACGAGGCCGACAATCTCGAGGCCCTGATCGCGCGTCTCACGCCCGTGCTGGAGCGTATCGCCTCCTCGCATGAAATCCTTTTCGTCGATGACGGTTCCAGCGACGAGACGATGCATGTCTTGCGCAAGATCCACACGAGCGACCGGCGTTGCCGTGCTGTTTCTTTCTCGCGCAATTTCGGCAAGGAGATTGCCATTGCCGCCGGGCTCGATCATGCGCGCGGCCGCGCCGTCGTGATTATCGATGCCGATCTGCAGCATCCGCCTGAGACAATCGAGACTTTCGTCGCCAAATGGCGCGAGGGCTATAAAAATGTTTATGGCACGCGCATCGACCGCAATGCAGATTCGCCCCTGCGCCGCATGCTGACGAAACGCTTCTATATGATCTTCGAACAATTCGGCGAAACCGGCCTGCCCGATGGCGCGGGCGATTTCCGCCTGCTCGACCGCCAGGCTGTGGAAGCACTCAAAAGCATGCCCGAGCGCGCGCGCTTCTCGAAAGGCCTTTATGCCTGGATCGGCTTCAAATCGATCGGCGTGCCTTTCGAAGTGGCCGAGCGCCATGCGGGATCGTCGAAATTTTCCTATCGCAAGCTCACCCGCTTTGCGCTTGACGGCTTGATGTCCTTCTCGACCTTGCCGCTGAAAGTCTGGACCTATGTCGGCATGATCGTGTCTGCCTTCTCGCTGCTGGCGGCTTTCTATTACATTATGCAGACGATCATCCGCGGCATTGATGTGCCCGGCTATGCATCGCTCATCGTCTCAATCATGTTCTTTGCCGGCGTGCAATTGCTCACGCTTGGCATTATGGGCGAATATATCGGGCGCATTTTCGCCGAGGTGAAACGCCGCCCGCTCTATCTCGTCGCCGAACGGCTCGAGGATGAGACCAATATCATGCCGCAAGATCCAACCCGGCCAGGCGCGCGCACCCATGTCTGAGAAAGTCATGTCTGAGACATGTTGAAAAATCTCGCCTCTGTCGCCGGAATGACGCTTGTCTCGCGCGTCACCGGCTTTGCGCGCGATGTGGCGCTGGGCGCCATATTGGGTGCGGGCGCGCTGGCAGATGCTTTTTATATTGCCTTTCGTCTGCCCAATCATTTTCGGGCGATTTTTGGCGAGGGTGCGTTCAATTCGGCTTTCGTGCCCAGTTATTCGCGCGTGCTGGAAACGCAGGGCCATGACAATGCGCGCCGCCTCGGCGGGCAGATTCTCAGCCTGCTTCTCATCTCCCAGCTTGTTCTTCTGGCTTTTGCCTGGCTGTTCACGCGCGAATTGATTTTGCTGCTGGCGCCGGGCCTGTCGGAAAAGCCGGAGCAAATGGCCGCTGCCATCACAATGACGCGGATCACATTTCCCTATCTGGCTTTCATCACTCTGGTGACGCTGGTCTCGGGCGTGCTCAATGCACATGGCCGATTTGCCGCGGCGGCTTTCGCGCCCGTCCTGCTCAATCTCGTCATTCTCGCCTGTCTGGCTTTGGCTTTTCTCTTTCCCGATGCAGGCATTGCTGCCAGCGTCGGCATTGCTGTGGCGGGCGCGCTCGAACTTGCACTGGTGATTGGCGTGGCGCGACGCGCCGGCGTGATGACAAAGCCCGCCTGGCCGAAATGGAGTGCCGATCTCAAGCAATTTTTCAAAGCGCTCGGACCTGCCGTCATCGGTTCGGCCGGCGTGCAGATCGCCATGTTCGCCGATACGATCATCGCCTCTTTCCTGCCGGAAGGCGGCATGTCCTCGATCTATTACGCCGACCGCATCTATCAATTGCCGATTGGCGTGATCGCCATTGCAGCCGGCACAGTGCTGCTGCCGGAAATGAGCCGGCGCATTGCCGGCGGCGATGAGGCGGGCGCGCGCTGGGCGCAAAACCGCACCATGGCGCTGACGCTCATGCTGACGGCGCCCTTCTTCATTGCCTTTCTGCTCATTCCCGATCTCATCATGCGCGGAATTTTCATGCGCGGCGCTTTCACGCCGGAGGCCGCACAAGCTGCAGCCCATGTTCTGGCCGCTTATGGCGTCGGCATTTTCGCCATGATGCTGATCCGCTCCGCCGTGGCGAGCTTTCAGGCGCGCGGCGATACGCGCACACCCATGCTGATTTCGCTCGCCGCTGTGGCTTTCAACATAGGGCTGAAACTGGTCCTCTATGCGCCGCTGGGTGCGCCGGGTCTGGCACTGGCCACTGCAGTCGGCGCCTGGGTCAATTTTCTCCTGCTCATCTGGTTTGCCCGGCGGGCGGGACTGATGCAATTCGAAAGCCTGCTGGGCAAAGTGACGGGGGCCAGCGCCATGGCCTGCATGGTTTTGGCGGGCGTTGCCATTTTCGGTCGCGCGCCCGCTGCGGAGCTCGCCTCTGGCTTCGGCATCTGGACCGAGGAAATGCAATTGCTCCTGCTTGGCCTCGTCGGGGCGCTGGCCTATGGGCTGGCGCTGGTGGCGGGACTGCGCATTCTGGGCGTCGGCCTGGGACAATTGCGCTCTGCCGCCAAGCCCCTGCCGCCAGTCTGACGCGCGTCAATTCGCGCCATGGCTTTTGGCCGCGCAATTTCACATGGTCTACGCGCCTTACCCGAGCCGCGAAGCGGAAATACCCATGTCGTTGTGCATCAATATCGGGCCAATTGACCGCATGTTGCGGATTCTCTTCGGCCTTTCCATGGTGGCCTTTGCCCTGAGCTTCGGCTTTCCCGCCACTGGCTGGAATCAGCTGGGCTGGCTGGGGCTGGTGCCGCTGGCCACCGGCATCACCGGTTATTGCCCGGTCTATGCCATTGCCGAGATCGATACTTTGCCCCGCAACGGGAGCTGACGGCCACGCGCCGAAAAAGGCACTTGCGAAGCGGCGCCCGGCATGGCTCCTCAAGGGGGCAAGACGCCACCGGAACCGACCATGCCCGTCCGCCAGCTTTATGTCTTCGATGCCTATGGCACTTTATTCGACGTCCATTCGGCCGTTGCCCGCCATGCCAGCGAAATTGGCCCGCAGGCGGCCGCCCTCTCCGATCTGTGGCGCACCAAGCAGCTTGAATATACTTGGGTTCGCTCGCTCTCCTGGCGCTATTGCGATTTTGGCAGCCTGACCGAACAGGCGCTGGATTATGCAGCGGCGCGCTGCGGCGGCATTGGCGCGGACCTGCGGGCGAAATTGCTCGAGGCCTATAGAAGGCTCGATGCCTTTGCCGATGTGGGCCCGACGCTGGATGCCTTGCGCGCGCAAGGCGCAAAGACCGCCATTCTCTCCAATGGCACCCATGCCATGCTGGAGACAGCGACCCGCTCGGCGGGGCTGGAGAATCGGCTGGACGCCATTCTCTCGGTCGATGTGCTGCGGGTCTATAAAACCACCCCCGCCGCTTATGCTTTGGTCGGCGGTCATTTCGGCGTGGCCCCGGCCGAGGTCACCTTCCTCTCGTCGAACCGCTGGGATATAGCGGGCGCAGCTGCTTTCGGCTTCCGCTGCATCTGGGTGAACCGCATGGGTCTCCCGGAGGAATATGCAGAGCTTGCGCCGGAGGCGGTTGTGCGGAGCCTCGACGGGCTCCTCGCCCTCGATCTCGCCTGAGCCCGGAAGAACATGCGCCAGCCTCTCGTCCTGAACGATATCGCAGCCCTGCGAGGCCAGCTCGCCCGCTGGCGCAATGCGCGCGAGACCGTCGCACTCGTGCCGACCATGGGCGCATTGCATGAGGGCCATGTCTCGCTGGCGCGTATCGGCAAAAGCCGCGCCGCCCGCACCATGGCATCGATCTTCGTCAATCCGACGCAATTTGCCCCGAACGAAGATTTTTCCGCCTATCCGCGCACATTCGAGGCCGATCTCGACAAACTTGCTGCCGTCGGCGTCGATGCGGTTTTCGTACCCACACGCGACATCATGTATCCGCCGGGCTTTGCCACGACCATTGCACTTGATGGACCGGCCAAGGCCGGGCTCGAGGACCGGTTCCGGCCGACGCATTTTTCTGGCGTGGCGACGATCGTCGCCAAATTGCTGATCCAGGCCATGCCGGATCTCGCGATCTTTGGTGAAAAGGATTTTCAGCAACTCGCCGTCATTCGCCAGCTTGCGGCCGATCTCGATCTGCCGGTTGAAATCCAGGGCGGGCCGACCGTGCGCGAGGCAGACGGCCTCGCCATGTCATCGCGCAATGTCTATCTCTCGCCCGAGGAACGCAGCACCGCCCCCCTTCTCCATCGCGTGCTCAATGAGGCCGCGAGCGCCATTGCGGCGGGCGAAAAGGCGCATGATATATTGGCCTATGGACGACAGCGGATCGAACAGGGCGGCTTCATGATCGATTATCTCGAATGGCGCGACGGCGTGACTTTGGGTGAAGCAACACGCGCGCGTGCCTCGCGCCTGCTCGTTGCCGCACGTCTCGGGCGCACACGTCTTATCGACAATCTGGCCGTCCCGGCAGGAGAAGGCGCATGAATTATGCAACCGACAATGCGCGCAAACCGGTGACGCTGGCCGAACTTGGCCGCATGCGCGCGGCCGGCGAAAAGATCGCCATGCTGACCTGCTATGATGCCTCTTTCGCCACGCTGCTGGAGCGCGCCGGCGTCGATGTGCTGCTTGTCGGCGATTCACTTGGCAATGTCATTCAGGGCCAGAAGACGACGCTGCCCGTCACGCTCGAACAGATGGAATATCACACGCAATGCGTGGCGCGCGCCGATACGCGCAGTTTCATCGTCACCGACATGCCCTTCGGTTCCTATCAGGAAAGCCCCGAACAGGCTTTCCGCAATGCTGCGCGATTGATGGCAGCAGGTGCGCAAATGGTGAAGTTGGAGGGCGGCGCACATATTGCGCCAACCGTGCGTTTTCTGGTCGAGCGCGGCATTCCGGTTTGCGCCCATATCGGCCTGACGCCGCAATCGGTGCACCAGCTCGGCGGCTATCGCGTGCAGGGCAAGGATGAGAATGGCGCCAATGAGCTGCGCGCCGATGCACGCGCGCTGGAAGAGGCCGGTGCGGCGCTGATCGTCTTTGAAATGATCCCCGCAGCTCTGGCCAAAGAAATCACGGTCGCGACGAAACATATGGCCAGCATCGGCATCGGCGCCGGCCCCGATTGCGCCGGCCAGGTGCTCGTGCTGCACGATATGATCGGCGTCTTCCCCGGCAAGAAACCGCGCTTCACCAAGGATTTCATGCCGGGCGCGGCGAGCATCGAAGATGCCATGCGCGCCTATGTGCAGGCCGTGAAGAGCGGCACATTTCCCGCGCCGGAAAATTGTTATTGAGGCGAGCCCCTCCTTCTCCCGCTCTGGCGGGAGAAGGGCGCGCCCGACTACCCCGCCAGCGCATCCAGCACGCGTGCCCAGGAGCGCGTGCCTTTGGTGAATGAGCTCATTTCATATTTTTCATTCGGCGAATGAATGCGGTCATCATCGAGACCGAAGCCGATCATCAGTGCATCGATCCCCAGATCCTGCTTGAACAGGCCGACAATCGGGATCGAGCCGCCCGAGCCCGAGAGCACGGGCTCTTTGCCCCATTCGGCATGCAGCGCGCGCCGCGCACGTACCAAGGCTTCAGACGAGAAAGGCAATTGCAGCGCGGGCGAGGCGCCATGCGACAAAAATTCAACGCGGCAATCGAGCGGCAGGCGCTCATGCACGAAGTGGCGGAAAGCCGCGAGCACTTTTTCAGGATCCTGCTGTCCGACAAGGCGGAATGAAAATTTCGCCGAGGCCTGCGCCGGCAGAACGGTTTTCGAACCCTTGCCCGTATAGCCGCCGAAAATGCCGTTCACATCGCAGGTCGGGCGCGACCAGATTTTTTCCAGCACGCTGCGATCCACCTCGCCGGCTGGTTCCGACAGGCCGACGCTCCCTAAAAATTCGCGCTCCGAAAAATCGAGCTTCTGCCATTGCTCGGCGACATCGTCGGGCAATTCACTGACGCCTTCATAAAAGCCCGGCAGTGCGACGCGCCCGCGCCGGTCGTGAATATCGGCAATGATGCGCGAGAGCACATGGATCGGATTGATCGCCGGCCCACCGAACATGCCCGAATGAAGATCGCGCGAGGCCGCGCTGATGACCACTTCCTCCAGCACAAGGCCGCGCAACATGGTGGTGATGGCAGGCGTCTGCTTGTTCCACATATTCGTGTCGCAGACGAGCATGAGATCGGCGCGCAATTCCTCGCCATTGGCGGCCAGAAATGCCGGCAGTGAGGGCGAGCCGGTTTCCTCCTCGCCCTCGAACAGAATGGTCATGTCGCAGGGCCAATCGCCCGTCTCGCGAAAAGCGCGGCAGGCCTCAACGAATGTCATCAGCTGGCCCTTGTCATCGGCAGAGCCGCGCCCGACAATGCGCTCACCATCGGCCGACAGATGCGGCTTGAACGGATCGCTCTCCCAGAGTTCGAGCGGATCGGCGGGCTGCACATCATAATGGCCGTAGAAGAGCACATGCGGCACGTCGCGGCGTTTTGCTTTTGCATGGGCGACAACCATCGGATGGCCGGCGGTTGAGCGCAACGAGGCATCGAAACCAAGCCCCGCCAATTCATCCACCAGCCATTGCGCCGCGCGCGCGCAATCTTGCGCAAAAGCCGGATCGGTCGAGACCGAGGGAATGGCGAGAAGCCCAAAGAGCCGCTGCACAGCTGCCTCGCGGTTCTGGTCGATACGGGCGAGAACGGCGTCGATGGCGGTCATGCGAGAATCCTTGAAAACGATATGGAATCATAAACCACAAAGCGCCGTCATTGCGAGGAGCAAAGCGACGAAGCAATCCAGACGTACGCGGCGGCTCTGGATTGCTTCGCTTCGCTCGCAATGACGGCTGAAAAACCCCATCACCGCTTCGTCAAACCACCCAGCACATTGCGCAAAATAGCGCGGGTGATTTGCGTGCCGATGGAGCGTGCTGCCGATTGGGCTGCTGTGCGGATGATCATTTCGCCCGCCGACATGGATTCGCGGCCTTTGCCCTTGCCCTTCTGCGCACTGCCGCCAAAGACGCCGCCCAGCATATCCATAAAACCGCCGCCCTTTTCCTGCGCTGCCACGGCATCGGCGGCGCGTTTGGCCAGCATTTCATGGGCCGATTCGCTGTCGATCTGCGTATCATATTTGCCGGTGAACGGACTGCGGCGCACAATCTGCGTGCGCTCATCCGGCGTGATCGGGCCGACGCGCGAGGCTGGCGGGGCAATGAGATCGCGCGTGACAATGGCGGGCGTGCCCTTGCCCTCAAGCATGGAAATGAGCGCCTCGCCGACGCCCATTTCGGTAATGACTTTCGCCGTGTCGAAAGCCGGATTTTGCCGGAATGTCTCGGCGGCAGCGCGCACGGCGCGCTGGTCGCGCGGCGTGAAGGCGCGCAAAGCATGCTGCACGCGATTGCCCAATTGGCCGAGCACGACTTCGGGCACATCGAGCGGATTTTGCGTGACGAAATAAACGCCCACACCCTTGGAGCGGATGAGGCGCACAACCTGTTCGATCGCATCCATCAAGGGCTTTGGTGCGCTGTCGAAGAGAAGATGCGCCTCATCGAAGAAGAAGACGAGTTTCGGCTTGTCGAGATCGCCGACTTCGGGAAGCGTCTCGAACAATTCCGACAGCATCCAAAGCAGAAAGGTCGCGTAAAGACGCGGCGAGCGCATCAATTTATCGGCGGCCAGAATATTGATCGTGCCGCGCCCGTCGCGATCCTTGCGCAGGAAATCATTGATATCGAGCGCCGGCTCGGCGAAAAACTGGGCCGCGCCCTGGTTTTCAAGCACGAGCAATTGCCGCTGGATTGCGCCGACGCTGGCCGGGGCGACATTGCCATATTTGGCTTTCAGCTCGGCCGCATTGTCGCTGACATATTGCAGCAGCGCGCGCAGGTCTTTCAGATCGAGCAGTAACAAGCCCTGCTCATCGGCGACGCGGAAGACGATGTTGAGAACGCCTTCCTGCGTGTCGTTGAGATCGAGCAGGCGCGAGAGCAGCAGCGGCCCCATTTCCGAAATGGTGGCGCGCACGGGGTGACCCTGTTCGCCAAACAGATCCCAGAAAACGACCGGAAATTCATCGGCCTGATAGGCGACGCCGATCTCCTGCGCCCGTTTGACGAAAGGGGCCTTGCCATCGCCCGGCATGGCGACACCGGACAGATCGCCCTTGATGTCAGAGGCAAAGACGCTGACGCCGGCAGCCGAAAAACCTTCCGCCAGAACCTGCAAAGTCACCGTCTTGCCGGTGCCCGTCGCCCCGGTGACAAGCCCGTGGCGATTGCCGAGCGGCAGGCTGAGATAATCAAAGGTCTCACTTTTGCCGACAAGGATCTTGCCAGGCTGGTTTTTCGGATCGTCCGCCATGCTGTGCTGCTCCCTTGGATCCGAATCTTTATAGGCAAGGCCGGGCCGCTCTTCCACCGGCGGGAACCGCACTGACGGGCTGTTGATTGCAGGGCGGGACGGTTCGCGTCTAAACTTTGCCCGAACCAATGAGGGACGCCATGCAAGAAATCGTCGATCGTGTCGCCAGCGCCGCCGGAATCGAGCCGGGCCTTGCCGCCCAGGCCATCGGCATCATCCTCGCTTTCCTGCGCAAGGAAGGCCCGACGGCAGATGTCGAACAACTCCTCGCCGCCCTTCCAGGTTCAGCCGAACTGGCGCAGGAATATGGCGCGGCCAGCGGGGGCTTGGCCAGCATGTTCGGCGGCGGCCTGATGGCGCTGGCCGGCCAGCTCTCCGGCATTGGGCTGGGCATGGGCGAAATGCAGGGCGTCGGGCGCGAGCTTTTTGAGGTGGCGCGCGAACAGGCTGGCGAAGATGTGGTCGGCCAGATCGCCGGCTCCATTCCGGGCCTCGGCCAGTTCACCTGAGAGGCGCAGGCGCGCACATTCGACTTTAGGTCTGTGGTCGCCTGCAGCGCATCATGCGAAAAGGCCCGATGACACGACCGGACGCCCAGCGCGACAAAGCGAGACCGTATGTTTGAGCCTGCCTTTGCCAGCGCCTTTCCAGCCATCGACGAGGCGCAATGGCGCAAACTCGTCGATCATGTGCTGAAGGGCGCGCCATTCGAAAAGCTCGTCGGCAAAAGCTACGACGGCCTTGCCATTGCGCCCCTCTATCCGCGGGCCAAATCGGCCACACCGATTGCCCCCGCCCATGCCGGCGCATGGGAGCAATTGGCCCGCGTCGACAATCCCGATGCGCGCGCTGCCCATGAACAGGCGCTGAGCGATCTGGAAAATGGCGCGAATGGTCTGCATGTCGTCTTTGCGGGATCGAGCGGATCCTATGGCTTTGGTCTGGCGAACGATATCGATACGCTCGAACAGGCGCTCGAAAGCATCGTGCTGGAGACGGGCCTGCCTATCGAGATCGATGCCGGGCCGCATGGCACTTCTGTCGCTGCCGCGATCGAAAAAATTCTCGCCGCGCGCAAGCTTGCACCCGCGCAGGTGCGCATCACCTTCGGGCTCGATCCGCTTTTTGAAGATGCAACACTTGTTGCAGCTGCAGCTGCGCGCCTCTCCAAGGCGGGCTTTGGCGCGCCGGCCATTGTTGCCGATGCGCGGCGTGTTCATCATGCCGGCGGTGCGGAAGCGCAGGAAGTTTCGCTTGCGCTCGTCTCTGCCATCACCGCGCTGCGCGCACTTGAAGCGCAAGGCCTGTCGCTCGATGAGGCGCGCGCGCTCATCGCCTTCCGGCTTGCAGCAGATGCCGACCAGATTCTCACCATTGCCAAATTGCGCGCACTGCGAAAACTCTGGGCGCGCGTGGAAGAGGCCTGTGGCCTTGCGCCAAAACCGATCCGCATTCATGCGGAAAGCGCCTTTCGCATGATGACGCGGCGCGATCCTTATGTGAATCTGCTGCGCACGACAGTCGCTGCTTTTTCGGCAGGGATCGGCGGCGCCGATCATGTGAGCGTGCTGCCCTTCACGCAGGCTTTGGGCTTGCCGGATGCTTTTGCAAGGCGTCTTGCGCGCAACACGCAGCTCATCCTCGCAGAAGAATCAAACCTCGGTGCAGTGGTCGATCCAGCGGCAGGCGCAGGCGGATTTGAAACGCTGACCGATGAAATTGCGGCAAACGCCTGGGCCTTGTTTCAGCAGGCCGAGCGCGACGGGCTTGAGGCATTCCTGAAAAATCTTTCAGCTGATGTTGCGAAAACATGCGCAGCACGACTGAAAAATATTGCGCGCCGCAAGGACCAGCTCACCGGCGTGAATGAATTCCCCCATGTGCATGAGGGCGCGGTGGATGTGCTGGCCCCCGCCCGCGCTTTGGCGCAGGACAATCTCTTCCCGCCCATGCGGCTCGCGCAGCAATTCGAAGCTCTGCGCGATCGCGCAGATGCCATGGCGCCGCGCCCGCGCATCTATCTTGCCACTCTGGGTACAGCCAGCGATTTCACTGCGCGTGCCATGTTTGCGAAAAATGTCTTCGAGGCCGGCGGCATCGAGGCCATTATGCATGAGGGCGACAATCTCGCCGCAGGCTTTGCAAAATCGGGCGCAAAACTCGCCTGCCTCTGTTCGAGCGATGCCATCTATGCGGAGAAAGCCCTTGAAGTGGCGGGCGCGCTGAAAGCAAAAGGCGCAAAACTCTATCTCGCGGGCCGCCCCGGCGATCTGGAAACAGAATTGAAGGCTGCCGGTTGCGAGCTTTTCATCTTTGCCGGATGCGATCTCGTCGAAACCTTGTCCGATGCGCTGGAGCTTGCCCGATGACGCGCATTCCGAATTTTGCGTCCCTGCCGCTCGATGCGGGCGCAATGCCTGCGCCGCAGATGAGCGATGAGCGCTGGATGACGCCCGAAGGCATTGCGGTGAAAAATGTCTATGGCGCAGCCGATCTCGCCGGCCTCGATTTCCTCGATACTTATCCAGGTGCCGCGCCCTATCTGCGCGGCCCCTACCCCACCATGTATGTGAACCAGCCTTGGACAGTGCGCCAATATGCGGGCTTTTCCACGGCGGAGGATTCCAACGCCTTCTATCGCCGCAATCTTGCAGCGGGACAGAAGGGCCTGTCGGTCGCTTTCGATCTTGCAACCCACCGCGGTTACGATTCCGATCATCCGCGCGTGGCGGGCGATGTCGGCATGGCGGGCGTTGCCATCGATTCCATCTATGACATGCGCACTTTGTTTTCAGGCATTCCGCTCGACCAGATGTCCGTGTCGATGACGATGAATGGCGCCGTGCTCCCGGTGCTGGCGCTCTATATTGTTGCGGGCGAAGAACAGGGTGTTGCGCAGGAAAAGTTGTCGGGCACGATCCAGAACGACATTCTCAAAGAATTCATGGTGCGCAACACCTACATCTATCCGCCCGCACCCTCCATGCGCATCATTTCGGATATTTTCGCCTATACGTCGCAGCATATGCCGAAGTTCAATTCGATTTCGATTTCCGGCTATCACATGCAGGAAGCGGGTGCGACGCAGGATCTCGAACTCGCCTATACTTTGGCCGATGGCGTCGAATATATCCGCGCCGGGCTTGCAGCGGGCATGGATGTCGACCGCTTTGCGCCGCGCCTGTCCTTCTTCTGGGCGATCGGCATGAATTTCTTCATGGAAGTCGCAAAGCTGCGCGCTGCGCGTCTGCTCTGGGCCAATCTCGTCAAGCAATTCGATCCCAAGAGCGAGAAGTCGCTGCCCTTGCGCACCCATTCGCAAACATCCGGCTGGTCGCTCACCGCGCAGGATGTGTTCAACAATGTCATCCGCACGCAGATCGAGGCCATGGCGGCAACGCAAGGCCATACGCAATCTCTGCACACCAATGCGCTGGATGAGGCACTCGCCTTGCCGACCGATTTTTCGGCGCACATTGCCCGCAACACGCAACTCTTTTTGCAGCAGGAAAGCGGCACGACGCGCGTGATCGATCCATGGGGTGGATCTTTCTATGTCGAGCGGCTCACTGCCGACCTCGCCAAGCGCGCGCAGGCGCATATTGATGAAGTGGAAAAGCTCGGCGGCATGGCGAAAGCCATCGAGGCGGGCATTCCCAAATTGCGCATCGAGGAAGCAGCTGCGCGCACGCAGGCGCGCATCGATTCAGGCCGCCAATCCGTGATCGGCGTCAATAAATACAAGCCCGAAAACGAGCGGCCTATCGATGTGCTCAAGGTCGATAATTCCGCCGTGCGCGCCAGCCAGATCGACAAGCTGAAGCGCCTGCGCGCCGAGCGCAACGAGGCCGATGTGCAGCAAAAGCTCGAAGCGCTGACCAATGGCGCAGCGGGCCATGGCAATCTGCTGGCGCTGGCTATTGATGCTGCGCGCGCCAAGGCAACTGTTGGCGAAATTTCGCTGGCGCTCGAAAAAATCTTCGGTCGCCACCGCGCCGAAATCAAAACGATCAGCGGCGTTTACAAGGATGAGGCCAATCCATCCGCCGTGGAGCGCGTGCAGCGCGTCACTCAGGCGTTTTATGAAAATGAGGGCCGACGCCCGCGCATTCTCGTTGCCAAAGTCGGCCAGGATGGACATGACCGCGGCCAGAAAGTCGTCGCATCGGCTTTTTCCGATCTCGGTTTCGATGTCGAAATCGGGCCTTTATTTGCCACGCCCGAAGAAGCGGCAGCTCAGGCGGTCGGCGCTGACGTGCATATTGTCGGCATTTCATCGCTCGCCGCCGGCCATCTCACCCTCGTGCCGGAATTGCGTGAGGCGCTGAAGAAACAAGGCCGCGACGACATAATGATCGTGGTCGGCGGTGTCATCCCGCCACAGGATTTTCAGGCCGTGCGCGATGCAGGCGCGAGCGCCATCTTCCCGCCGGGAACGGTGATTGCAGAAGCTGCCGAACAGCTGATCGATGAGCTGAATGCGCGGCTGGGTTACGCACAGCGCCCGCCGGCTTGACCGTCACTTTTCGTCGTCATTGCGAGGCAATGACGATGAATCATTGCACAACCCCCACCCCGCTCGGCTTCGCCGAGTCGGCCCTCCCCTCAAGGGGGAGGGGGAAGAGACGCGCAACCTGTCCCCCTCCCCCTTGAGGGGAGGGGCTAGGGGTGGGGGTCGCGCGATCTCTCCAATGATGCGTCATTGCGAGCGAAGCAATCCATCTTCGTCCACACGAGCCAAAAGATGGATTGCCGCGTCGCTGCGCTCCTCGCAATGACGACACTACTGCGCCATCGGCGGCAGCGGGCTTGCTGTTACGGGGGTATTTGCAACGGGCGGCATGGCAGCTTCGGATGGGCTTCTGCGCGTTGCATCGATCATCGCGGCCACACCGGCATCGTCGCTGCGCGGTGCTGCGAGTTGGGCGCCAATCGTGCGCACGACGAGAGGCACATCGCCATAGAGCGAATGGCCGATGAAACCGGCCGATGTGCTCGACAGATCGTAAACTTTGACACCAAGCCTTGCGAGTTCCTCGCGTTCGCGCGAATTGCGCGGATCCATGGCGCCCACGCGCGGGCGCGCGCCGGCAAGGCGGCTCGACAGATTGAGCGCGCGATCGTTGGCCGACACGAAAATCGACACATTGGCGCCAGACAGGCGCGACATTTGCTGACGGAAGACGTTGAGATCGATATCAGGCGCCGCCAACATCACATCGCCCAGACGCCCGCCCAGATTGCGTGCACCCGCAATGGAATTTTCGCGCAAGGCTTCCATCGCCAGCCACGAACCCATGGAATGAGCAAGCACATGCACACGCCCCACGCCCTCAACCTGGCTCAGATCGCGCATGAGTTTCTGCAAAGCATCGCGCGAAGCCGTCGCGCTCTCCTTGTCCGACACATAAGAGAAGAGATTGGATTCCGACGGCCAGGTGAAGAGCACGGCGACGCCACCGAATTTCCCGTCATTGACCAATTGCGCCACACGGAAACGCGCTTCATCGAGCGACGTGTTGAAGCCGTGAACATAAAGCAGAATGTCGCGGTTCGAGCCGATGCGCCCCGACAGATAGGTTGAGAGCTGCAAGCGGAATTCTTCAGGCTCGAGCGCATGGCCGCCCAGAACAGAAAAATGTTTTTTCGGATCGGGCTTGCCGAAGGAAGGCTCCTCAATCGCGCCGGGCTTATGGCCGGGCGGAATGGAGACCATGGAGAGGGCATAATGTGCGCCGCCATCGGCCATGCTTTCACCCGGCGTGCGCCCATCGCCACGCCGTGTCGAGGCGATAAAGACCGGCATGACCCGCGCGCCAACATTCTCCGCCGCCATCGAGGCGGCTGAGGCGCTCATCCGGGTCTCGGGCGCCGACATGCAACCGGCCGTCAGCGCAGCAAGCGCAACGGACAGCGACAGGGCGACGAAAGACGGCAGACGGGCTTTTGGGAATAACACGGCAGGTTTCCTGGGGGCCAAGGACGGCATGGCTGAATGTGAATGGCCCCGCAAAACTTTCCAAAAGATTAATTGCAGAAAGAATCGCAGAACCAATGGGGCAGAGCCTAAGCCCTGAAAGATGACGAGAATGGGACAAAGCACGAGAAGATGAGGGTTTTCGCAAGCCCTGTGGCGCAAATGGCTCTCCCGCGACTCGTCATTGCGAGGAGCCGAAGGCGACGCGGCAATCCAGAGCCACGCGTGTGATCTCTGGATTGCTTCGCTCCGCTCGCAATGACAACGGAGAGGCTGCGGCCTCCGGGCTCGTCATTGCGAGGAGCGCAGCGACGCGGCAATCCATCTTTTGTGCGGTGAATGCGGATCGCTTGAACCAGCGCCTGTTTACGGGCAAAGCGGACATGCTAGATTTTGCGCATGATCGTCCTTCTCGTCACCGGCTTTGGGCCCTTTCCCGGCGCGCCGCAAAATCCTTCGGCGAAAATCGTCGATGCGCTCGATGCACGACGTCTGGCCCGGCTCGGATTGAGACTTGAAAAAGCGCTTCTGCCGGTCGTCTTTTCAGGCGCAGATGAGCGCCTCGCGGCTTTGATCGCGCAATATAAACCGGACGGCATTTTGCATCTTGGCCTGGCTGCGCGACGCCACACGATCAGCGTCGAAATGCGCGCATGCAACCGGCATTCAATCTTTCATCGCGATGCCGCCGGCAAACTGCCCAATGCACACGCCATTGTTGCAGGTGCAGAGGAAATGCGCCGCTCACGCCTGCCGGTCGCGCGCATCCGCCACGCGCTCACACGGCATGGCGCAAAAACTGAATCCTCGATCGATGCCGGACGCTATGCCTGCAATCAGGTTCTTTATCTGACACTGGGTGCCAAAATCCGCGTGGCCGGCTTTGTGCATGTGCCACGCCCGCGCGCATCGCTTACGCTTGCGGCAATGATCGCAGGCATTGAAACGGCCCTGATCGAAATGGCGAAAGACTTGCGCTCTCAGTGAGAGGTGGCGCGCATGGCTTTCGGATGGGCAGGCAAGGGCGCACAATCCTTGCGCCCGGAATCGTAGCAGCGCCGCTCGCTCTCATGCTGAAAGAAAGCGCCCGCCGTCCAAGCCATGGCAAAAGCGAGGAACAGAAGAACAGCCGCGGAAACGAGATTCTGGAAATGGCGCTGGGCGTAATCCGTCTCGTCCCCACGCGGCTGCGAGGGAGGGACAAGAGCGGGAAAATGCGTCCGATCGACCGGCAAGGCCTGCGCTCCAGTGAAAGACCGGCCGATCTTCGCCCCGCCAGCCTGCGGCTTCAAGGGCGAAAATGGTCGAATGGCAAAGGCGGCGCAAAGAGGCGCCGCCCTGCCGGGCTTGGACTCAGGCGTGGAAGAAGACCGTCTCGTCGCCGCCCTGAATGCGGATGTCGAGCTGATAGGAATTTTCGCCCACCTTCTTGGCAATCAGCGTGTGGCGGCGATCTGCCGGCACGAGATTGAGAATCTGGTCCTCCGCATTCGAGGCTTCATCCTCGAAATAGATGCGCGTGTAGAGATGGGTCAGCATGCCGCGCGAGAAAACCGTCACGCCCAAATGGGGTGCCTGCGGCTTGCCATCCGCACCGTTGACGCGGCCGGGCTTCACACTGGTGAATTCATACACACCCTCGGCCAAGGTCTCGCAACGACCAAAGCCCTTGAAACCGGAATTGCCTTTGCCAGACCCAAGAGTCGAATGTTCGAGCGAGCCTTTCGCATCGGCCTGCCAGATTTCGATCATCGCATCGGTAATGCCGACGCCATCGCCATCGAGCACGCGGCCTGTCAGCGTGAATTTCGTGCCTTCAATTCCCGGCCCGGTGAGATCGGTCGAAAAAATTTCATGCAAAGGATAGCGCGTCGGTGTCAGCGCATAGGCAAAATACGGCCCGACGGTTTGGGAGGGAGTGACGCCAGACATTATTTCGTCTCCATCGGTGTTTCGTTCTTGCCGCGCAGCACGATGTCGAATGTATAGCCCAAAGCCCATTCGGGCTCGGTGACATCGAGATCGAATTTTGAGATCAGGCGATGGCGCGCGTGCTCGGGCACTTCATTCATGATCGGATCATAGGGGAAGAGCGGATCGCCCTCGAAATACATTTGCGTCACGACACGCGAGAGGAATGACGGGCCAAACAGCGACATGTGAATATGCGCCGGACGCCAGGCATTGTGATGATTGCGCCAGGGATAGGGGCCGGGCTTGATCGAGGTGAAACGATAGCGGCCATTCTCATCGGTGACGACGCGGCCTGCTCCGGAAAAATTCGGATCAAGCGGGGCTGGATGATCGTCGACGACATGCACATAGCGGCCTGCTGCATTGGCCTGCCAGACTTCGATCAAAGTGTGGGGCACGGGACGGCCATCCTCGTCGAGCACGCGGCCCTGCACGATAATGCGCTCGCCCTGCGGCTCGCCCGCATGCTGGCGGGTGAGATCATTGTCGAATTCCTGGATGACCTCGTGGCCATAAACCGGGCCTGACAATTCGCTCATCGTATGAGGCAGAATGATCAGCGGCTGCTTGGGATGACGCTTGCCCGTCGAGCGATAGGTCGGCGCATCATGTTTGGGATGGGCTTCGAAAAAGCTTTCCCGCGGATAGATGAGACTCATGGCTTTGCTTCCATGTTGTGGCGTTTGCGGCTCAACCGATATGGCCAGCCGGAACGCAGATTTGTTTCAAGGCGCAGCTCAGGCCGCGTGTGCGGCTTTCGTCCTCGCCTGAATGTCGCGCAGCACTTCGAGTTCCTGCGCAGTGGGCGCAGGTGTTTCAGTGCAATTGTCAAAATATTTCGGCTCCCAGCCGCAATTCTCCGCAATCTCGGCGCGCGTCACGCCGGGATGAATCGAGCGGATGGTCATTTCCATCGTGACCGGATCGGGCTCGAAGACGCACATGTCGGTGATGAGACGCGTCGGGCCGCGGCTCTTCACGCCCAGCGCGCGGCGCTCAGCACCCGTGGGGCCATGGCCCATGGAGGTGATGAAGGGCAGCTTGTCGAGAAAGGCGCGCTTGCCCATCGCCATGGTGATGAAGATTTCCTGGCAATTGGTGGCGATTTCCGGCGCACCGCCGCCGCCCGGCAGGCGGACCTTCGGCTTGTTGTAATCGCCGACAACCGTCGTGTTGATATTGGCGAATTTGTCGATCTGCGCACCGCCCAGAAAGCCCACAGTAATGCGCCCACCCTGCAGCCAATAGCGGAACATTTCGGGCACTGACACGGTGGTGAGTGCCGTCTCGCAGAGTTCGCCATCGCCAATCGAGAGCGGCAGCACATTCGGGCGCGTGCCGATTGTGCCTGATTCATAGATCAAGGTGATCTGCGGTGCATGGGTGAGACGCGCAACATTGCAGGCAGCGGAGGGCGCACCAATGCCGACGAAGCAGACGTCATCATTCTTGAGCGCGCGCGCGGCGACAATGGTCATCATTTCATTGCGGGTGAAATCAGACATGATCAAGCGCTCCTCTTTGCATGCGCGGCAAAGTCGTTAGGCGTTTTGTCGAGAACATTTTCCTTCATCCAGGCCAGGAAAGACTCGCGGTCGCGCGAAATCTTGTCCCAGGCGATGTAGAAGGAATTGTCGCGCTTGTAATAACCCTGCGCATAAGAGGGATGCGCGCCGCCTTTCACAACGGCAATGGCGCCGACCGTCCAATGCGGCAGCACAGTCGAATTGAAAGACGGCGTGTCGAGCTTGTCGACCATTTCTTCCACCGTCACAACCGTGCGCTTTGAGGCGAGTACGACTTCCTTCTGGCAGCCGGTAATGCCCTCGATCAAGACATTGCCTTCACGATCCGCACGCTGCGCATGAATAATGCCGACATCGGGACGATGCGCCGGCACAGTCGCCAGAACTTCGCCCGTATAGGGACAGGTGACGCTTTTGATCTTCGGATTCACTTTCGGAAGATCGACGCCAATATAGCCGCGCAGAACGGCAAAGGGCAGATTGGCCGCGCCCGCTTCATAAGCATTGGCCATGGCTGCATGGGAATGTTCTTCAATGGCGAGCGCATTCGGCCAGGCATTTTCAACCGCGTCGCGAATGCGATGCGTGGAGCCCACACCCGGATTGCCACCCCAGGAAAAGACGAGCTTGTCCGCGCAGCCCATGCCGATGAGCTGATCGTAGATGAGATCGGGCGTCATGCGGATGAGCGTCAGGCGCTTGCGGCCCTGACGAATGACTTCATGACCGGCAGCAAAGGGGATGAGATGGGTGAACCCCTCCATTGCAACCGTGTCGCCATCGCGGACATTTTCCGCAATCGCCTCGGCGAGACTCATAAACTTGGCCATCGAGCCGTCCCTGCTGGCGGATGAGCCGCCCTTCCCCCCGCCGGCCCTGTGCAGGCCAGTCGAGCACGTTGCCTTCACATGTTCGCAATGCGAACAAACATTCGGATTGTGAACAGATCATAAAGTGCGCGCGTGCGAGGGGCAACATGGGGGAGCGCGCGTCCACCGTCTTTGACTTGGCACAAAGGTGGGGGTTCGTCATTGCGAGGAGCCGGAGGCGACACCGCCCCTCGTCATTGCGAGGAGCCGAAGGCGACGCGGCAATCCATCTTTGCCTCACCAGCAACGCACACACCACGCAAGGCCAGCACCCGGAGATGGATTGCCGCGTCGCTACGCTCCTCGCAATGACGAAACAAATCAGCGATGCGGCAATCCATCTTGCAAAGGTGTGTAGCTTGAGCTTTGCTGCCTCAATGCGCGATCCTGTCGTCTACATTATGGCGAGCAAACTCAGAGGCACGCTCTATACGGGCGTCACCTCGAACTTGCCCCGGCGCGCTTATGAGCACCGCGAAGGACTGACGCCCGGTTTCACCAAACAATATGGTTGCAAGACGCTGGTCTGGTACGAACCGCAATCGACAATGCCCGATGCGATTAGGCGCGAGAAACAGATCAAGGCTGGCTCGCGTGCCGACAAGATCCGCCTGATCGAAGCCATGAACCCCGATTGGCGCGATTTGTTCGAAGATCTCGCATGAGGCTGGCAAAAGATAGATTGCTTCGTCGCCTGCGGCTCCTCGCAATGACGACGGAGTGGCCAACAAAAAAGGCGGGCCGTAGCCCGCCTTTCCAAACATGAAGAGCAAAAGCTCTCACGCCTTGCCCCAAACCTCTTCGGCCACCTGCACGACGAGTTTCAGCTTGGCCCATTGCTCTTCCTCGGCGAGCACATTGCCCTCTTCGGTTGAGGCGAAGCCGCATTGGGGCGACAGGCAGAGCTGGTCGAGCGGTGCATATTTCGAGGCTTCTTCGATGCGGCGCAGGAGGTCGTCGCGGGTTTCCAGCACGCCGGTCTTTGAGGTCACGAGACCCAGCACAACATGCTTGCCCTTGGGCAAGAAGCGCAGGGGCTCGAAGCCGCCGGAGCGATCATTGTCCCATTCCATGAAATAGCCGTCGGCATTGACCTGATTGAACAGCAGGTCGGCAATCGGCTCATAGCCGCCAGAGGCCACGAAAGTGGAACGGAAATTGCCGCGGCACAAATGCATGGTGATGGTGAGATCGGCGGGGCGCCCGTCGATCGCGGCATTGATCATGCCGGCATAGATCTGGCCCTGCTTTTCCGGATCGTCGCCACGGCCCGCCAGCATCTGGCGCTGCTCGGGATCGCAGAGATAGGCGAAGGAGCAATCATCGAGCTGCAGATAGCGGCAGCCTTCAGCATAGAAAGCATGCGCGGCCTTGCGATAGGCCTGACCGAGATCGTGATAAAACCCATCCATCTGCGGATAGATGCCCATGTTGATCATCTTCCGCCCGCCGCGATAATGCAGCATGGAGGGCGAAGGGATCGTCATTTTCGGTGTCTTGCCCGTATTCGCTTTCAGAAAGCGGAAATGCTCGAGCATCGGGTGATCGGCAAAGTCGACACGCCCCATCACGCGCGGGGCCTGCGCCTTGGTCTGCACGCCGGAGAATTGAATTCCCTGATCGACATCGATCAGCTCGACGCCTTCCAGCGCGCCGAGAAAATCGAAATGCCACCAGGCGCGGCGATATTCGCCATCGGTCACCGAATGCAGGCCAATCTGCTCCTGCTTGGCGATGACCTTTTTGATCTCGACATCTTCCGTCGCCTTCAGATCGGAAGAAGAAATTTCACCGCGCGCATGTTTGATGCGCGCATCTTTGAGGGCTGCAGAGCGCAGGAGAGAACCGACATGATCGGCCCGGAAGGGCGGCTTGTTACGTTGCATTTTCTTGGTCCTCCAGCTTGTTCAATGTGCGGCCTGCGCCCCGGCCTTGCCGGCGACGCCGAGTAGATCGGCCAGTCTTACAGGATCTTGCGCCAATTCGGGAGAGGGTCCCTCATGGGCAATGGATCCGCGATCCAGAATGATGGCGCGCTCCGTCAGCGGCAGGATTTTGCGCGCGCTCTGCTCGACAATGATCGCTGCCATGCGCTCTTCCACCACGACGCGACGGATGGCTGCCAGCAATTCCTCGACAATGATGGGGGCCAGCCCCTCCAGCGGCTCGTCGAGCAGCAATACGCGCGGATTGAGCGCCAGCGCACGCCCGACGGCCAGCATTTGCTGTTCGCCGCCCGACAATTGCGTGCCGAGATTGCGGCGGCGCTCGGCAAGGCGCGGGAACAGGCCGAAAATGCGCTCCATCGTCCAGGCGCCGGGCATGGCGACTGCCGTGATATTTTCTTCCACCGTCAGCGAACGAAAAATATTGCGCTCCTGCGGCACCCAGCCGATGCCCGCATTGGCGCGCTGATCGGCGCGAAGATTTGTGATATCGCGCCCCCCCAGATGGATCGCACCTGCGCGACGACGCGTGAGACCGACAATCGTATTGATCAGCGTCGTCTTGCCCGTGCCATTGCGACCGAGCAAGGCCAAAGCCTCGCCCTCTTTCAGTGCGAAGGAAATGCCAGAGAGAACCTGCGCCTCGCCATAGCCTGCTGCTATGCCCTCAAGCGTCAGCAAATCAGACATGGACGACCTCCTCGCCGAGATAGACCTGTCGCACGCGCGGATCGTTGGCGATTTCATCGGGCGTGCCTTCGACAAAAAGCGCACCATTGACGAGAACGGAAATGGTTTTGGCGAAGCGAAAAACAAGATGCATGTCATGCTCGATCAAAATGAGCGCGACATCTTTCGGCAGGGCTGCAACGACATCGAGAATTTGCTCGCGCTCATGTTCAGGCACGCCGGCCGCCGGCTCGTCCAGCAGCAGAACTTTCGGGCGCTGCGCCAGAGCAACCGCAATTTCAAGAAGTCGCTGGCGGCCATAGGCCAGCTGGCCGACGCGTTCATGGGCAATATCGACAATGCCGAGCTGGACAAAGAGAGCCATCGCCTCATCGACAAAAGCGCTGTTGGTGCCGACAGGTCGCAACCACGCCCAGCCGGCATTTTCGCGCTCGGCAATGGCAAGCATCAGCGTCTCGAGCGGCGTCAGATCGGCAAAGAGCTGATTGATCTGGAATGTGCGCGCCATGCCGGCATGCGCGCGACGGCGCGACGACCAATTGGTTGCATTCTGGCCATCGAGAAAAATCTCGCCGGATGTCGGCGTGAGAACGCCGGACAGAAGATTGACGAATGTCGTCTTGCCGGCGCCATTGGGACCGATGAGTGCGTGGCGCGCGCCCTCGGGCAGGCGAAAATCGACATGGTCTGTTGCGATAATGCCGCCAAAGCGCTTGACCAGCTGACGGGATTCCAGAACGATTTTGGCGCTCATCGTCCATCCCCCTTGCGCATGATCTTGTCACGCAATTGCGCCAGCAGACCCAAAATGCCGCCGCGCACAAAAAGCACGAGGCCGACAAGCGTCATGCCCAACCAGAACTGCCAATATTGCGGCGTAATATTGCCGAGCACGTCCTGCATGGTGCGGAAGACAACCGAGCCGATGAGCCCGCCATAAAGATGCCCTGCCCCGCCGAAGACGAGCATGAGCATGGCATCGGCAGAGCGATGGAAGGCGACATAATCGGGCGAGGCAAATTGCGTGGTCTGCGTGGCAAGTGCGCCGGCCACACCGGCATAAAAAGCCGCTACCGTGTAAATGGCAATCAACCGCCCATTGACCGGCATGCCGATGGCGCGCGTGCGCAAAGGATTGCCCTTGATGGCCTGCAGCGAAAGGCCGAAAGGCGAATTTACAATCGCCCGCGCCAGAACGAAAAGCACAAACAGCACAACCATGGAATAGACAAAGGCCGTGCGCCCAAAAAGATCGAATTCCCAGATGCCGAGCACAGGCAGCGGCAAAACGCCTTGCAGCCCATCGGATCCGCCGGTGATTTCTTTGGCCTGATTGACGATTTCCTCGACAATCAGCGCGACACCGAGCGTCACCATCAGGCGCGTCATGTCGGAGCCGCGCAACACAAGGAAGCTGGTCAACAGGCCGATCAGCGCGGCCGCGCCACCGCCGATCAACAGGCCGAGGATCGGATCGCTCCACATGGTAACGCCGGCACCATGTTTGGCGGCGATACCGGCTGCATAAGCGCCAATGCCGAAGAAAGCCCCATGGCCCAGCGTGACAATGCCCGCATAGCCGAGCACAAGATCGACGGAGAGCGCCAGCAGGCCCAGAATGGCAATCTCGCTGAGCAGCGAAAGTTTGGTCGGAAAAATCCAGTAGCAGGCGAAGGCCAGAATCCAGAAAGCTATCTCGGGCCAGCCCCAGCGCGTGCGCCCGGTCAAAACGGCGCGCGCGCGCATCGCTTCAGGCGAGATTTGATGTGTGACTTTGTCGCTCATGAAAGCCTCAACGCGCCGGTGCGCGTGCAAAGAGGCCTTGCGGCCGCACGATGAGCACAAGCACCATAATCGTGTAAATGATGAAGCCGCCAATCTCTGGAATGTAATATTTGCCTGCAATATCGGCGACGCCGAGCAGGATGGAGGCGAAAAACGGTCCGCTGATCGTCGTCGTTCCGCCGACTGAAATGACGATCAGGAAAAAGATCATGTATTTCAGCGGGAATGTCGGATCGAACGAAATAATGCCCGTGCCCAGCGCCCCGCCGAGCCCGGCAAGGCCGGAGCCGAAGGCGAATGTCACGGCGAAAATGCGCGTCACATCTATGCCCATGCCGCGCGCGACACGACCATCGTCCACCGCCGCGCGCAGGCGCGAACCAAACCGCGTCTTGGTCAAAACGAGCTGCAAGCCAAGGACGAGTGCGCCGCAAATGGCGATGACGAAAATGCGATAGATGCCGATGGAGCCGCCCAGAAAATAAACGCGGCCGGTGAGATAGCTCGGCAGAGTCACCATCTGCTGGGCTGCGCCATAAGCGTAATCGACAATGGCAATCGACACAAAAACAAGACCGATCGAAAAAAGCACCTGATCGAGATGCGTCTTGTCATAGAGATGCCGATAGAGCGCGCGCTCCATCACAATGCCAAGCAGAGCCGCAAAGATGAAAGCCGCCGGCAGACAGAGCAGAAAAGGCACGCCATGCTGCTGCATGAGCGTAATGGTGAGATAGCCGCCCGCCATGGCAAAAGCGCCATGCGCAAGGTTGATGAAATTCATCAAACCCAGCGTGACGCAAAGGCCCACTGCCAGAATGAACAGCAGCATGCCATAGGCGAGGCCATCGAGAAGAATAGTGAGCAAAGTGGTGGTCCTGAAAAACGATCGTCATTGCGAGGAGCGGAAGCGACGAAGCAATCCAGCGCCTGCGGCGTTTCTGGATTGCTTCGCTTACGCTCGCAATGACGGCGGGGTAAATGCCCCGCCGTCATGATTGATTATTTCGGCTCGCTGCCGCGCACATTCGGGATGGTGGCGAATTCGACGTTCCAGAGCTGGCCGTCGACTTTCTTCACTTCGCGAATATAGACATTCTGGACAATGTCGCGGGTTGCCGGATCGATTGACATCGGCCCGCGCGGCGAGACCCAGGCCATGCCCTTCATCGCTTCGACAAGCTTCGTGCCGTCCGTGTCGCCATTGGTCTTGGCCAGCGCCTTGTAGATCAGCGCCATGCCGTCATAGCCGCCGACCGACATGAAATTCGGGCGCATATTGTTGTTGGCCTTCATGAAGGCCTGCACATAGGCCTTGTTTTCGGGGCTCGGATGCGCGGCCGAATAATTATGCGAAGTGACCATGCCGATCAGCGCGTCGCCCATGCCGTTGAGCTGATCGTCATCGGTGACGTCGCCGGTGCCGATGATCCTGATGCCAGCCTTGGGCAATTCGCGCTCATTGACCTGCTTCATCAGATTGGCGCCCTGGCCGGATGGCACGAAGAGGAAGAGCGCATCTGGCTTGAGATCCTTGGCGCGCTGCAGGAAGGGCGCGAATTCCGGATTCATCAAGGGAGCGCGCAGGCTGTCGAGAACCTTGCCGCCCTTGGCTTCGAATTCAGCCTTGAAAGCGCGCTCGGAATCGAGGCCCGGACCGTAATCGGTGACAAGCGTCACAACTGTCTTCACGCCATTGGCCGCCGACCATTGCGCCATGGGAATCGTGTTCTGCGGCAGCGTGAAGCTGGTGCGCACGAAATAGGGCGAAGTGCCGACAATCGTCGACGTGCCGGCCGCCATAATGACGGCGGGAACCTTGGCCTGCGTGGCGACGGGGCCAACGGCAAGCGCCAGAGGCGTCAGGCCGAAGCCGGCGAGAAAGGCGACCTTGTCATTGACGACGAGTTCGGTCGCCAGACGCCTGGTCTGGTCGGCAGAGCCCGTATCGTCCTTGACGATGAGCTGGATTGTCTTGCCGGCAACCTTGTCGCCGTTCTGCGCCATCCACAGGCGCGCCGCCGCTTCGATCTGCCGGCCGGTGGAGGCCGAAGGGCCCGTCATCGGGAGGATGAGGCCGATCTTGACCGTCTGCTGGGCAAGGGCAGGCGCAACAGCGCCCGACAAGGCAGTGAGGGCGAGACCGGCGGAAAGACCCGCCACACCCTTCAGGATTTGTCTGCGAAACATTTAGTCCTCCCGAGAAAGCCGCTAGAGCTTCGTTTCCCCCAGCCGAATTAAGCCGGTTGTTCCCCCGCCAGTCGAGCGAGATGCCGCCCGACCAGCAAGCGCGACAATGGTAAAGCCGGCAAGCGATCCTTTCACATGGGTCGATGCAGGCCGTTCATCGCGCAATGGCGGTGCATGCGAGCTAACCACGACCATCGGGCGGCGCAAGTCTTCTTGCGGGCGAACCCTCAAGGAATTGTGCGTATTGCGAACAAGTGATGGGATATGCGAACATCCGCGTTTAAGGAACCTGCGTGAAAGCCAGAAGGATGCGGGCCCGAAAGCCATGAATATCCAGACCCCGGCCCCGATTTCCGAGGACGATCCCTCCTTTATCTCGGCTTTGGCCCGCGGACTTGCCGTGGTGCGAAGTTTCGGACAGGGCCGGGAGCGGCTGACCTTGGCCGACATTGCCCGGTCGACCGATCTGCCGCGCGCCACGGTGCGGCGCTCGCTGCTGACCCTGCAATCGCTCGGCTATGTGGCGAGCGATGGCAAACATTTCACCCTGACGCCCTCCGTCATGTCTCTGGGCTATGCTTATCTCTCCTCCACACCGCTGCCGCGCGCGATTCAGCCGACGCTGGAATCGGTGAGCGAGCGCACGAATGAATCCTCGTCCTGCGCCATTCTGGATGGTGCCGAAATCGTCTATGTCGCGCGCGCAGCGACAAGACGCATCATGTCGGTTGGATTATCGCCGGGCTCGCGCCTGCCCGCTTATTGCTCCTCGCTCGGCCGCGTTCTGCTGGCTGCCTTGCCCGAGGCCGATGCAGGCCGGCTTCTTGCGCAGATGAAACTGGACGCAATGACGCCGCACACCGTCACACATGTCGGTGAACTTCTGTCCATTCTCGCGCGCGTGCGCACGGATGGTTTTTCCATCGTCGATGAAGAGCTCGAGATCGGCCTGCGCTCGATCGCCGTGCCGGTGCGCAATGCCGCAGGCCAGGTGGTGGCCGCGATCAATGTCAGCGCGCAGGCAGGCCGCGTCTCACGCGAAAATCTCCTGCGCGATATTCTGCCCGTGCTGCAACAGGCCGCCGAAAGTGTGCGGCCTGCGCTGATTTAGGTGGCGCGTCATTGCGAGCTTGAGCAGAAGCAATCCAGAGCCGCGCGCACGAAGATGGATTGCTTCGTCTCTTTGCTCCTCGCAATGGCGAATTATTTCGGCGGAGCCATCGCATCGGCGAGGCGCTTGCCGATATGTTCGGGCGTGGTGGAAATCATCTGCACGATTTTTTCCACCTGCGCGCCGGTCAGCGGCTCGATGTCGAGGCCGGACTTGCGCGCATCTTCGAGGAAGTCGGCGTCCTTCACCATTTTATCGAAAGCCGTGCGCAACAATGCAAGGCGATCGGCCGGCACGCCGGGCGGCGCCATGATTGGGCGGGCGACATTCTTCTGCGCGAGATAAAGTTCAAGAACCGCCCGATCCTCAGGCGTTTTGGCGAAATCGAGCGCCAGCGGCACGTCGGGCAATTCGCGATCTTTTTCGAGTGCGAGCTGCATGAGCAAAGTGAATTTCTTGTCGCGCAGATAATCGGCGCGGCGCTTGATTGTCGGCCAGGCAATATCGGCAATGCCCTGCAATTCGCCATTCTCGATGGAGAGCAGAATGGAGGACGAGCCCTTATAGCCGGTGATCACCTTGAACTTGGTGCCGATGACGGCATTGAGCACACGCGGCGAGGATTCCGAATCCGCCGTCGGTCCCGCACCGCCCACCACCATGCCCATGGTGAAGAGATCTTCTGCCTTTTTCTGCGGCGATGTATGCCAGGCAGCGATCAGTGCTGCATCCGACGACATATTGCCGATCCAGTTGATCTTTTCCGGATCGAAACGCACGCCCTGGATCTGCGTGACTTTGGCCATGATCATGCCGCGCTGGATGACGCCGATCGACGAACCGTCCTTGGGCGAGACATTGTAGAGAAAATTGGTCGCGACAATGGAGCCCGCACCCGGCATGTTCTGCACAACCAGTGTCGGATTGCCGGCAATCTGCTTGCCCAGATGGCGCGAGAGAACGCGCGCATTCGTGTCATAACCACCGCCGGGCTCGGAGCCGACGACAATCGTGACCTGTTTGTCTTTGTAGAAATCGGCCTGCGCCTGCGCAGCCAGCGTGCCAGCAACAAGAAAAGCGCCGGCAATCGCCGTCGTCCGCAAAAGCATCATCCCATATCCTCCAATGTTCATCTGTTCTCTTTACGCCCGGCCATCGAGAGCTGGACGCAGCACCGGCGGCTCGGCCGCCTGTTCAGCCGCTTGCTGCAGCGGCAGGGAATCATCCCAGTCTTTTCCGACAAAACGCCGCCCCGTGACTTGGGCTGCATGATCGGAGGCCAGAAAGAGCACCGGCGACACAATGATCTCTGGCGCCAATATGGTGCGCCCCGTCTCGCGCATTTGCGTACGCGTCGGCGCCGAGACGAAATCCGTATCCGTCGCCCCGCCCGGCAGGACGGTGTTGACGGTGACGCCCGTGCCTTCGAGATCCTTCGACCAGATCAATGTTTCCGCCTCGATCGCTACTTTCGACACGCCATAGGGCGAATTGGTTTTGCGCTGCATGGTCGAGAGCGAGGTGGTGACATTGATGATGCGACCGCGCGCGCCCGCCTTGATGAGCAGAGGGGCAGCATAATGGGCCATGAGAAAAGTGCCTATCACATTGGTCTGAATGACATCGGCCCAGGCGCGCGGATCGGCCTCGAAAAATTTCAGCGATTTGGTGCGCGGCGATTTTTCCAGATGCACCGGCCCCTTGCCGGCATTGTTGACGAGAATGTCGAGCCCACCGAACAGGCGCTCAGCCTCGCTGACGGTGCGCTCGCAGGCCGCCGGATCGGTAATGTCGCAGGGCACGCCCAGCACACGCCCGCAACCGGGCTGGCCGGCAATATCGCGCGTGGCAAAGCCCGTCGCGCCGCCATCAATATCGGCATAGAGAACATTGGCGCCAGCGCGCGCCAGCGCATGGGCAATCGCCTTGCCGATTCCGCGCGCCGCGCCCGTGACAATGGCCGTGCGCCCCTCGAGCCGCAGGTCGCGCGCTTTCAGATGGTCGCCGCTCACTCGTGCCTCCCCTGTTTTGGGTACCAGTAACGGGGCCGATGCAGGCAGGCAATCGGGGCGGCTAGCATATCGTCATTGCGAGGAGCCGCAGGCGACGCGGCAATCCATCTTGGCAGCAAAAGAATTGGCGGCAGGAGAATTGTTCCGCCAACAGCTTCTTCCCATAGGAGAAACAAGCCCCCGCTTGACTCTCCTCCCCAAAAGGCCTTTTGATAAGAACAAATCATGAACAAAGGCTTAGGTACCCGATGTCGGACCCCGGCGCTTCGGAACGGATCCGCTTTTTGCGGGATGCAATCGCAGGCATCGAACAGGCGGGCGGGGGAGGCGCCCCTGCCCCCGTGCGACGGATCGCTTTCGGGGGCGCGGCTCTCGATCTGGCGCTCGGCGGGCTCTTCTCGGGCGCGCTCTATGAGGCCGCACCCTTGCGCATGGGCGATGTAGCGGCAGCCACCGGCTTTGCTTTGGGGCTGGCGCGGCTTTTCGCCGATGCAAAGCAGGGCGAGATCCTCTGGGCCAGCGATGAATTTTCCGCCCGCGAAAATGGCGCGCCCTATGGGCCGGGCCTTGCCGCCCACGGACTGCCGCTGCGCCGGATCGTTTTTCTGCGCACGCCGGGCGGCGCAGATTTGCTGTGGACGCTGGAAGAAGCGCTGCGCTGTGGCGCGGCTTGCGCTGTTGTGGCCGATCTCGGCTCGGCTGCGCAAAAATTCGATCTGGTCGCCGCGCGGCGCATCACGCAAGCCGCGCGCATCAGCGGTACGCCCGCCATTCTCATTCATCCGCCGGGTTCGTTTCGTCGCGCGATGGCACAAAATGGCGCGCGCATGCGTTTTGAAATTTCGGCCCGCCCCTCGGCTGTACCCGCCCATGGCATTCGCCCCGTGCCGGGCCCCGCGCATTTCGGCCTGCGTTTCGCGAAAGCGGGCGTCGAAGCCGGACGCATGCGCGGCCTCGATACGGACACCACACGCACCATCATCTGGGACCATGGACATGGCCAATTCCGCGACCCTCTATCTCTCATTGCATCTGCCGCTGCTCGCGATCGAGACGGGCACGCGCAGCGCGCCTGATCTGGCGCGCCCCCGCGCTGCTTATGCAAAAGCGAAAGGCGCCATGCGCCTTGTCGCCGTGGATCCTGTTGCCCGCCGCATCGGCCTGCATATGGGCATGTCGCTGTCGGATGCGCGCGCCATTTCGCCCCATCTCGATCTTCGCGAACATGATGCAGCCGCCTATGACAAGCGCCTCACCGCCATTGCCGATTGGTGCCGCAGATTTACCCCGCTCGCCGCACTCGATGCGCCCGATGGCTGCATGCTCGACATGACCGGTGCGGCGCATCTGTTTGGCGGCATCGAAAAAGCCATGCGCGAGATTGAGGAGCGTCTCGCGCGCCAGGGCATAACGGGCGTCACCGCCGCCGCCGCCACGCCGGAAGCGGCCTGGGCTTTGGCGCGTTTTTCGAAAACCCGCATGGCGCCGCAGGATGAAAAATCTTTGCTCAGGCTCGTCGCGCCCCTATCCGTAGCAGCGCTGCAGCTTGACGAGGCAAATGTCGCCGCGCTCTCGCGCGCCGGGCTGAAACAGATCGGCGATATTTATATGCGCCCGCGCGCACCCATTGCCGCGCGTTATGGCGCAAAGATTTTCGACACGCTCGACGCCATGCTGGGCCATGCGAAAAATCCCATCTCGCCGCGCTTTGAAGCGCCTGCCTATATTGTCGAGCGGCGCTTTGCCGAGGGCATTGCCGCGCGCGATCATATTGAGGCGACGATTGCCGCATTGGGGCAAGAGATTTGCCACATGCTGGAGCGCCATGGAGAAGGCGCACGGCATCTCTGCGTCACGCTGTTTCGCGTCGATGGCGCAGTTCGCCATATTCATGCCGGCACAAGCCGGCCTGTGCGCGATCCTGCTGCCATTGCGCGGCTCTTCCACGAGCGACTGGAGGCGGCGGGCCGAACGCGCGATGAAGATCCGCTCGATGCGGGCTATGGTTTCGATCTCGTGCGCCTGGCCGTGACGCAGGCCGATACGCTCGATCCCGCGCAGAAAGTGCTGCAACAGAAAGGCAAGAATCAGGGCGATCTCGGCCTGTCGGAGGATGAGCGCGCCGCGCGCATGGCCGATCTGCTCGACCGCCTCGGCGCGCGGCTCGGCACGCGCCGCGTCTTGCGGCTGGAGCCGCAAGATCATCATTGGCCTGAACATGCCGTGCTCGCCATTCCCGCTGCACGATCTTCGACCAAGGCATCGGTCTTCGATCTTGCAAGCGACACACACAGCGAGGCGCCGGAGCGGCCGTTACGCCTGTTTGAGCGCCCCGAACCGGTGGAGGCCATTGCCTCCGTACCCGATGGCCCGCCTTTGCGTTTTCGCTGGCGGCGTCTCACCCATGAAGTGGCAGCCTTCGAAGGCCCCGAGCGCATTTCGCCGCTCTGGTGGAGCCAGGAAACACAGGCGCTGACACGCGATTATTTTCGCATCGAAGACAAAGAGGGCCAACGCTTCTGGCTCTTTCGCGAAGGACTTTACGCCAGCGAAACCGCAAGACCGAAATGGTATGTGCATGGCCTGTTTGCATGAGGCTCAACCCTCTCCCAAAGGGAGAGGGTGGCTGCGAAGCAGCCGGGTGAGGGGTTACGCTGCCGATCAATACGAGGCGCATCCCCTCATCAGTCACGCTTTGCGTGACAGCTTCTCCCCATGGGAGAAGCAAAACAGAAACGTCATTGCGAGCGCAGCGAAGCAATCCAGAGCAACACATGCGGCTCTGGATTGCTTCGTCGCTTTGCTCCTCGCAATGACGGGGCTTGGTTGCACAACCCCCACCCCGCTCGGCTGCGCCGAGTCGCCCTCCCCTCAAGGGGGAGGGTAAAATGACCGCCTATGCCGAATTTGCCGTCACCACCAATTTCTCTTTCCTGCGCGGTGCCTCGCATCCCGAGGAAATGGTGGCGCAGGCGCTTGCTCTTGGTCTTGCCGGCATCGGCATTGCCGACCGCAATTCGCTGGCGGGAATTGTGCGCGCGCATGTTTATGCCCGCGAGAACGGGGCCGCCGCCAAGGGGCTCAAACTCGCCATCGGCGCGCGACTTATTTTTGCCGATGGCACGCCCGATCTTCTCGCCTATCCGCAAGACCGCGCTGCTTATGCGCGTCTCTCGCGCCTGCTGACGCGCGGCAATTTGCGCGCAGAAAAAGGCGCCTGCACACTCTTTTTCGAAGATCTTGCAGACCATGCGCAGGGCCTGCAATTGGCGCTGCTTCCCATTTCAAGCGGCCCGATGACGGCAGATGGCGCGACCATCGATGCGCGCATTGCGGCGCTGAAAGAACTGGCCCCACACCGCCTGTGGATTGCTGCGCGCATGACCTATGGCCGCTCCATGCGGCGCGATCTCATCGCGCGCCATGCGCTGGCCTCAAAGCACCGGCTGCCGCTGCTGGCGACAAATGATGTGCATATGCACACGAGCACGCGTCGCCCGCTCGCCGATATTCTCACCTGCACGCGCGCAGGCGTGACGATTGATTCTGCCGGCACGCAGCTGGCCGTCAATGCCGAGCGGCATCTGAAATCGCCACGCGAAATGGCGCGCATCTTTCGCGAGGCGCCGCAGGCCATTGAAGAGACGCAGCGCTTTCTGAACGGCCTCAGCTTTTCGCTGGATGAGCTTGCTTATGAATATCCCGATGAAGTGCGCGAGGGATTTTCCAGCGAACAGGAGGCGCTCGAATATTTTTCATGGGAGGGCGCGCGTTTTCGCTATCCCGACGGCGTTCCTGAAAAGGTGGCCGCAACAATCCGGCACGAATTGAAACTCGTCGCGCAGATGAAATATGCGGCCTATTTCCTCACCGTGCATGACATTGTGCGCTTTGCGCGCGGGCGCGGTATTTTGTGCCAGGGGCGCGGCTCGGCGGCCAATTCCACCATTTGTTTCTGCCTCGGCATTACCGAAGTCGATCCGACAAAACACGATCTTCTTTTCGAGCGATTCATCTCGCCCGAGCGCAAGGAGCCGCCCGATATCGATGTCGATTTCGAACATGAGCGGCGCGAAGAGGTGATGCAATATATTTACGCGCGCTATGGGCGGCTGCGCGCGGGGCTGACTGCGACCGTCATTTCCTATCGCGCCAAATCAGCCATTCGCGATGTCGGCAAGGCGTTCGGCTATTCGGAAGATGCGCTGAATTCTTTGTCGGGCGCCGTCTTTGGCTGGCGCTCGGGCACATTCGACGAGGCCGAAATCCGCCGCATCGGTTTCGATCCCAACGAGCCGCGCCTCAAACAGACGCTGGCACTGGCGCAAGAACTCACCGGCTTTCCGCGCCATCTCTCGCAACATACGGGCGGCTTTGTCATCACACGCGCGCGGCTCGATGAAGTCGTGCCCGTTGCCAATGCCGCGATGGAAGATCGCACGACAATTGAATGGGACAAGGACGATCTCGATGCGCTCGGCATATTGAAGATCGATGTGCTGGCGCTGGGCATGCTGTCTTGCCTGCGTAAAGGGTTTGATCTGCTGCGCAGCCATTATGCGCGCGATCTCACACTCGCTACGATTCCTGCGGAAGAGCCATGCGTCTATGAGATGATCTCGCGCGCCGATACGATTGGGGTGTTCCAGATCGAGAGCCGCGCGCAAATGTCCATGCTGCCGCGCCTCAAGCCGCGCGCCTTCTACGATCTCGTCATTGAAGTCGCCATTGTGCGCCCCGGCCCCATCCAGGGCGATATGGTGCATCCCTATTTGCGCCGCCGGCAGGGATTGGAAAAAGTCACCTATCCGTCAAAGGAACTTGAAAGCGTTCTGGGCAAAACGCTCGGCGTGCCTTTGTTTCAGGAACAGGCGATGAAAATCGCCATTGTCGCAGCAGGCTTCACGCCATCGGAAGCCGATCAATTGCGCCGCGCCATGGCGACATTCAAAAAGGTCGGCACGATCGGCACGTTTCACAAGAAAATGGTCGAGGGCATGGCGGCGCGCGGCTATGACCGCGAATTTGCTGAAGCCTGTTTCCGCCAGATCGAGGGCTTTGGCACTTATGGTTTTCCCGAAAGCCACGCGGCTTCTTTCGCGCTGCTCGTCTATGCTTCTGCCTGGATGAAATGCCGCTATCCGGATGTCTTCGCCTGCGCTTTGCTCAATTCGCAACCGATGGGCTTTTATGCACCGGCCCAGATCATCCGTGATGCGCGCGACCATGGCGTGGAAATTCGCGAGGCCGATATCAATCATTCCGATTGGGACAATATATTGGAGCCTGTCGAAAATGCCGCGCTGCAATTGCATGGCAGGCATGAGAGCCAGCGTGTTTTCATTCAATCGCACCATGCCATCCGCATCGGCTTGCGGCAGGTGAAGGGCATGCGCGAGGAGGATATGCGCAAGCTCGTCGCGCTGCGGGGCAAGGGTTACGATTCCATGCGCGATGTCTGGCTGCGCACGGGGCTCTCGCCCGCCGTGCTTGAACATCTGGCAGAGGCCAATGCCTTTGGCTCTATCGGGCTAGACCGGCGCGATGCGATCTGGGCCGTGCGCGGCCTTAATCGCGCCGGCGACAAGGATGATCTGCCGCTGTTTCGCATGGATGATGCGCGCGAGCTCGAGCCCGATGCGCATCTACCGCCCATGCCGCCGGGCGAGGAAGTGGTGGAGGATTATCGCCATCTCGCGCTGTCGCTCAAAGCCCATCCGGTTTCTTTCCTGCGCGCCCAGCTCGACAGGCGGCGCATTTTGCGCACGGCCGATCTCGATCATGTGGCAACACCGGCCACGACCACGCGCCTGCCCGCGTGGAAATTGCCGCGCGTGACGGTTGCGGGCCTCGTGCTCGTGCGCCAGCGTCCGGGCTCGGCCAAGGGCGTGCTGTTCATGACCATTGAAGACGAGACGGGCGTCGCCAATGCCATTGTCTGGCCGAAACTTTTCGAGGCGCAGCGCGCCATTGTTATCGGCGCGCGTTTTGTCGCCATCACCGGGCGCGTGCAAAATGAGGCCGGCGTCATTCATATCGTCGCCGAACAGGTGGAGGATCTGACCTCCATGCTCTGGCTTCTCTCGGCGCAGGGCGGCGATGTTTCGGGGCTGGCGCGCGCCGATGAGGTCAGGCGCCCGCAAACGCGGGAGAAGGCGAGCGCGCCCAAGCCCGCTGCAGGCCTGAGCGATGAGGCCCCGGCCCTGCCGCCTGCCCTCGATCCGGTGCGGGAAGAGGCGCGCCGCGTATTGCCGCGCGGGCGCAATTTCCATTGAGCGCGCATCGCGATTAAGATCGCTCTTATGAGCACGCCCCCGCCCTCCGGAGAGATTGCCCGCCTGTCACCGCGCGTGCGCCGTCTCATTGCGCCCAATCGCGGGCCATTCACCTTCACCGGAACCTGCACTTATCTTGTCGGCGAAGGCCGCCTCGCAGTGATCGATCCCGGCCCTGCCGATGAAAGCCATATTGCAGCCCTGCTGGCTGCAACGCAGCACGAGACGATCGAGGCCATTCTCGTCACCCATACGCATCGCGATCATTCGCCCGGTGCGCGGCTTTTGCAGGCGAGAACACATGCGCCGATCATCGGCTGCGCGCCCCATGTCACCATCGAAAACGCGCCCTCGGGTCGTCTCGATGCAAGCCATGATCTCGATCACGCGCCCGATGAAATCATGCATGATGGCGCACTTTATTCGGGCGACGGATTTACGCTGGAAGCGGTGACAACGCCTGGCCATGCCTCCAACCATCTGGCCTTTTCGCTGGCGCAGGAAGATGCGCTGTTTTCGGGCGATCATGTCATGGGCTGGTCGACAACCATTGTCGCCCCGCCCGATGGCAATATGGCGGCCTATATGGATTCGCTCGAAAAATTGCGTGCGCGTGGCGAGACAATTTTCTATCCCGGCCATGGCGATCCGGTGCGCGATCCGCAGCGCTATATGAGACATCTCGTCGCCCATCGAAAACAGCGCGAGAGCGCAATCCTGCAGCGGATCGAGGCGGGCGACAGACATATCGCCGATATTGTCGCGCATATTTATGAGGGGCTCGATGCGAAGCTGCAGGGTGCTGCTGCACTCTCGGTGCTGGCGCATCTGGAAGATCTCGTCACACGCGGGCTTGTTATCTCAAATGTCGGCGCAGCCATGCTGGAGGCACGTTTCACGCTCAAGTGAGACGTCATTGCGATGCACAATCTGTCCCCCTCCCCCTTGCGGGGAGGGGCTAGGGGTGGGGGTCGCGCGATCCATCTCGAAAGCAGCAACAGATTCGTCGCTCACGCTCCGCGCAATGACGATACGGCTCACTTTGCGTCGAGTTGCGCCTGCAATTCGGTTGAAAATTTTCGGATGCGTTTGGCATTCATGCCGAAATCATGCTCGCCGAAACGTGAGGCCGAGCGCATGTCGATGCGCGTCTGTCCGGCGGCGGGGCGCAGGCGAATGGTAATGTCGTCTGGAAAATGAAACAGAAAAGTATGGTCGATCGCCTCGATGCGCGCCTGCCCCTGGCGTCCGCCCGGCGCCTGTCGCTCGATCACGCGCCAATTGAGAGCGGTCACTGTCGCCTGCACCAATGCCCATGTCTCCTGCATGTCGAGATCGACCACAATGGGCTGCAGATCGGGCCATATGCGCCTTTGCGCCTCACGCCATTCCTGCGGCAGCTCGCCCGGCACATGGCCGGCGCGCGCAGACAAAGCAGCAGAGGAGCGCGAGAAAGAAGGAGGATCGATCAGATCTGTTGAGGCATCATTCTGCATCGGCAGGCGGATCGCCTGTACCAGCATGAAGATCGGAAATGCCAGCAGCAGGAATGCCATGGCCAGCCCGCCCAAGGCGATGCCTATGCCACGCCGCCCCAAACGCCAGATCGACACGAAGGACAAAAATCCAAAAAGCACCGCAAGCAAGGCGATCGACAAAGCAGATGCCAGAACGACAAGGCCCGAGAGGGGATCCACAAGACCCGATTTCGCCAGAGCCACGCTGATGCCGGCCACGAAAAGCGCAAACAGGGCAAGCCTGCGGCACCAGAGGGCCAGGGGGGCAAAAGGCTCTTCGACGATCAATCGACGCATAAGCATCCTCTAGCGCGCGGGCGGGCAGGACGCCAGCAGCAAGCCCGGCCTTGCCCGCAGCCCCCGCCACCTCTAGGCTCCAACGCTCCAGACGCGAGGATTGGAATGACAGACGAGGCACATGCACAACGCGTATGGTTTCGCCTGCTCAGGTTGCAGACGCGCATCAATCTCGCGATCACGGAAAAAGTCAGGGCGCTTGGCCTCTCGGTTCCCCAATGCGACGTGCTCACCACGCTGACTGAGCGTGAGGGGATCAGTCAGCAGGAATTGGCCGAACGTCTCTATGTGACCAAGGGCAATATTTCCGGCCTGATCGACAGGCTGGAGGCGGCCCGTCTTGTCGAGCGCCGCTCCATTCCCGGCGACAAACGTTCGCATGCCATTTATCTGACGCCCGAAGGGCGGAAACTGGCGCAAGAGGGCATCGAGATTCAGCGCCGCTTTGTCACCGACACGCTGGGGCAAATGCCGGACACCGATCTCGCCACCTTCAATCGTCTGCTCGGATCCTTGCGCGATCTTGTCCGCGAGCAGAGCGAAAAACCCGATACGCGACGCAACCGCCGTTCAAATATGGGCTGAAGCCAGCCGCTTTTCGCGCAATTGCAGCAAAAGCGCCGGCAGATCTTCCACGCTCTCGATGACGCAATCGGCAAATTTCGCCAGATCCTCATCCCGATCGGGACCGGTCAGCACGCCAATGGCAAAGGCTCCGGCGGCTTGAGCCGCTTTCACATCATGCATCGTATCGCCAACCACGGCGATCCGCTGCGGCGCAATGCCCGAAAACGCCGCAAAGGCAGTGATCATGCCCGGCTCCGGCTTGGCGCCAAAACCGGAATCCCGCCCGGCATAGAAATCGAGCCATTCATCGATCTGCAGACTGCCCGCCTGCAAACGGATCGAGGCTTCGAAATCATTGGAGACAATGCCAAGCCTGTAGCCCTTGCCGGCCAGGCCGCGCAGCAAAGCCGCCGGATTGCCGATGGGCGTGAGCGAATTCAGGGCCGTGATCCGGAACAGGCCGAGGATTTCATCGCGCAGGCGCGCATGGTCGCGCCGGCCCAGCGCCTTCGCCCATAGCGGCCCGTAAACATCCAGAGCGCCGGTCAGGAAAGGCGAACCGGTTGCAAATTTGCGGTCGCGAATATTGAAACCGCTGACCTCGGCGAGACGTCGGAAGGCTGTGTCATCACCCGCTGCAAGGGTCATCATGACCTCATAGGCGGCTGGACCCCAGGTCCGGTCGAAATCGACGAGCGTCCCATCCTTGTCAAAGAGAATGGCGTCGAAAGGCATTAAACAAACTTTCAAAACGAGGCTGACGCAAAGTCATTTTGCGCGCCGGGGCCCATTTGAGCCCAGACCGATGAAACAATAGCTAAACCGATGCCGGAATCATCAGCCCTTTTGGAATTTTTGTGAGAAGGCGGGCTTTGCAGTTAAGTCAGCTTTAACCGAGACCGCAGAAACTCGCTCCATTGCAGCACGAGTGAGTTCCCCCATGTCCGAGTACGAGATCACACGGCCTCTTCCACAAGCCACAAAGGATGCGCGCGACCTTCTCGAGCGCCTCTATCGCGAAATCGGCATTTCGGCCGTCGCAGCCGCGCTGCAATTGCGCGATACCCCAGATATCAGGGAAGCGCCCCGCGATCTGCCCGCAGTGCTGCGCGGCGACGATCTCGCTGCCTGACCGGCTCTACCTGACGATCACTTTCGCGCCCAAGGCTACGCGCTCGTAGAGATCGATCGCGTCGATATTGCGCATTCTGATGCAGCCGGATGAGGCCTCGTGGCCAATGGTTTCCGGCTCATTCGTGCCATGAATGCGATAGAGCGTGTCACGCCCGTCCTGATAGAGATAAAGCGCCCGCGCGCCGAGCGGGTTGTCAGGGCCACCCTTGAGGCCGCCCTCCTCTGCTGTCGGACGCAGCTCTGGCCAGCGCGCAACCATGGAAGCCGGCGGCATCCAATGGGGCCATTTCGCCTTGCGGGCGACGACCGACGTTCCTGTCCAAGCCTGATCGTCAGCGCCCGTTGCCACCCCGTAGCGGATGGCACGGTTGTTGGGCAGGACGAAATACAAAAAATGCTGTTTTGTGTCGACGACAATCGTGCCGGGTGCCTCACCGGTCGGATCGACGACCTCATAACGCTCGTAAATGGGATCAAGCGGATGATCGGGAACCTGGGCGATCAGACGACGATCATGGTCTGTCAGTTGAGGGTCTGGCACAGCCCTCAGGTTGCACCCAGCCAGTACGAAAGCGACCAATGACACGATAGTAAGTTTCGATACTTGCATACGAATCACGGCCCGATCAGAAATTCGAATCACTTATGCCGTTACGGCACATCGGCCGTATCAGGCCTGATGCGGAAGCGGAAGCTGTGCCTCAGGCCGGCGAGACAAAATGGCCGTCCGGGGGCGGCGCAATTCCCGATGGACATGCCAGGCTGCCTGCGTGACATTCCGACCTGCTCCGACCTGAACATGAGGATAGGAACGCCTTGAATACATTGGTTCTTTCCCATCCCGATTGTCTTGCCCATGACATGGGGCCCGGTCATCCGGAGCGCCCTGACCGGATTTTGGCAATTGAGCGCATTTTGGAGCATGAAAGATTTCAGCATCTGGCCCGCGAAAATGCCCCCTTGGGGGCGCGCGAGCAGATTTTGCGCGTCCATCCCGCCACCCATTACGAAATGATCGAACAGGCCTCCCCCCATCAGGGGCTGGCACGGCTCGATTCAGATACGGCCATGGGGCCGGGCACATTCGAAGCGGCGCTGCGCTCGGTCGGGGGCGCCTGCCATGCCGTGAACGAAGTGATGGAGCGGCGCGTCACCAATGCTTTCGTTGCGACACGTCCGCCCGGACATCATGCAGAAACAGCCACTGCCATGGGCTTCTGCTTTTTCAACAATGCCGCAATTGCCGCGCGCCACGCGCAATCCGTGCATGGGGCCGAGCGTGTTGCGATCATGGATTTCGACGTCCACCACGGCAATGGCACGCAGGATATTTTCTGGGCCGATGGCAGCGTGCTCTATGCATCCACGCATGAAATGCCGCTTTATCCCGGCACGGGCGCCAAGAATGAAACCGGCGAGCGCGGCACAATTGTCAATGCACCGCTCAGCGCCGGCGATGCGGGCGAAGCTTTTCGCGACGCCATGACAAGCCGCATCCTGCCGGCCATCGATGTTTTCGCGCCCGATCTCATCATCATCTCGGCAGGTTTCGATGCGCATAGGCGCGATCCCCTGGCTAATATCAATCTGGTCGAAGCCGACTTTGCCTGGGCAACCGGCAAATTGATGGATCTGGCGGAGAAACATTCCAAAGGCCGGCTCGTGTCACTGCTGGAAGGCGGCTATGATCTGGAAGGGTTGGCGCGCTCCGTCGCCGCCCATGTGATGATGCTCTCGGGAATAGCGACGCGATGAGAGGCTTGATCGGCGCTTTTGCTTTTTTACTTGCGCTTGTGCCCGCGCAAGCAGCGCCTTGCAGCACGATGATGGACGGCGATGTGCCTTATTCCATCTGCACAACGGCGCGCGACGACAAGGGATTGCGCGTCTTTCTCAAAAGTCGCAACGGCGAGACTCTCGGCTCCTTCAGCGCGCTGGAGCGCGAACTTGCCGCGCGCGGCGAAAAACTCGCCTTTGCGATGAATGGCGGCATGTATCATCCCGATCGCAGGCCGGTCGGCCTTTATGTCGAGAATGGCGAAGAAAAAGCATCGCTCAATCGCCGCGCAGGTCCAGGTAATTTCCATCTGCGCCCAAATGGTGTGTTCTGGATCGATGCGCGCGGCGCCCATGTCAGCGAGACGCAGCAATTTGCAAATCTGCAGGCCAGACCGATTTTTGCCACACAATCGGGGCCGATGCTGGTCATTGGCGGCGCCATTCATCCACGCTTCGATCCGGATTCGGAATCACGAAAGATCCGCAATGGCGTTGGAATTTGTCGCGACGGGCGCGTGCGCTTTGTCATTTCAGATGCGCCGGTCACATTCCACGCTTTCGCGCTTTTCTTCCGCGACCGGCTCGGCTGCCCGGATGCGCTTTATCTCGATGGGACGATTTCAGGCCTGCATGCGCCAGATCTCGGGCGCTCTGATTTTCTGCGCCCGGCCATGGGCCCGATTGTTGGGCTGGTGATGAAAAAATAATCAGTCCTTGAACGGCCAGGGGCGCTGTTCGGCGATTTGCGCGCGATGACGCAGCATGGCATCGGCCAGCACAATCGCCATCATCGCCTCGCCAATCGGCACGCCGCGAATGCCCACGCAAGGATCGTGACGACCCTTGGTGCGAATATCGACTTCCGCGCCGGTACGATCGATGGAGCGGCGCGGCGTCAGAATCGAGGATGTCGGCTTCACCGCAAAACGCGCGACAATCGGCTGGCCTGTCGAAATGCCGCCGAGAATACCACCGGCATGGTTCGACAGAAAGACCGGCTTGCCGTCATTGCCCATGCGCATTTCATCGGCATTGTCCTCGCCGCTAAGCGCGGCAGAGGCCATGCCATCGCCAATCTCGACGCCTTTCACGGCATTGATCGACATGAGCGCGGAGGCAAGCTCCGCATCGAGCTTGCCATAGATGGGCGCACCCCATCCCGCCGGCACTCCTTCGGCAACCAGTTCGATAATGGCGCCGCAGGACGAGCCCGCCTTGCGCACGGAATCGAGATAGGCCTCCCAGTCCTGCGCTGCTTTCGCATCCGGACAGAAGAAGGGATTTTCATTCACCTGCGCCCAGTCGAAACGCGCGCGATCGATTTTATGCGGACCCATTTGGACAAGCGCACCGCGAATGGTGACGCCGCGCAGAATTTTGCGCGCAATGCCGCCAGCTGCGACACGCATCGCCGTCTCGCGCGCCGACGAGCGCCCGCCACCGCGATAATCGCGAATGCCATATTTCGCATCGTACGTGTAATCGGCATGGCCCGGCCGATAGGCCTTGGCGATCTCGCCATAATCTTTCGAACGCTGATCGACATTGTCGATCTGCAGGCCGATGGACGTGCCGGTGGTCACCATGGTTCCCGAGCCGTCATCCATCAGGCCTGAGAGGATTTTCACCTGATCGGGCTCCTGGCGCTGCGTGGTGAAACGCGACTGGCCGGGACGGCGCTTGTCGAGCCAGACCTGCAGGTCTTCCGGCGCCAAAGGCACAAGAGGGGGCACGCCATCGACAATGCAGCCGATAGCGGGGCCATGGCTCTCGCCATAGGTGGTGACGCGGAAAAGGTGGCCGAAAGTATTGTGCGACATGGGAGCTTTTTAGGAGGCGGGGGAGCGCTTGGCAATGCGAGAGGGGAAGACTGCCCGAAAGAAGGCTTCTTTTCCTGATAGCCAAAAGCGCGCATTTTTTGTTATCGTCAGGGGCAAGAGGAGATCCGCCATGAACGTATCCATCGGCCAGCGCTGGGAAGGGTTTGTCGAAAAGGTCGTGCAGGAGGGCAGATACGGGTCTGCCAGCGAAGTCGTCCGGGAGGGCCTTCGGCTGGTCGAAGAGCGCGAAGCCAAGCTACTGGCCTTGCGCGCGACCATTGAATCCGCAATTGCGCTGGGTGGCGAAGTGTCCGACGCCGAACTGGACGAAGCCCTTGAGCAGCAAGCCTCAGCCTTGGCGCGCAAGGGCCTCGGCGCTTGAGGCGCCTTGTCTATCTCGCTTCTGTCCGCGAGGATCTCCTGCAGATATTCACCTACTTGGCCGAGCAGAGCGGCAGTCTCTCCTTTGCGCAGGCTTTTGTTGCGCGCCTGCGAAGCCAATGCCGCAAGCTTGCCGCACTGCCGGGAGAAATCGGACGCCCGCGCCCTGAAATACGCGATGATGTGCGGAGTTTCCCGTACCGAGGTTACGTGATTTTCTTTCGTTACGCCGGCGAACGCTTTGAGGTGCTTGCAATCCTGGAGGGGCATCGCGACGTCGATGCACATTTTGAGAGCCGCCCCTCACCCTAGCCTACATGCGCCACTTCCCGCGCGGCTGCCGGCTGCGCGGGAGCCCCGATCCATTGGGTGTGGGCTGGAATATGCTCGCCCTTCATAACGATGGTGAGCGGGCCAAGCTGCGCATAATCGCCGATCTGCGTATCGTAAAGAACGGTGGCGTTTGCGCCGACCGTCACGCCCGTGCCGACATGGATGCGCCCGACTTTCATGACGCGATCTTCATAAAGATGCGTCTGCAGCGCGCAGCTGCCATTGAGCGACACGAAATCGCCGACGCTGACGCAATCGAATTCCGTAATGTCGGTCATGTTCATATAAACGCCGCGGCCCATTTTTGTACCGAACAGGCGCATCACCCATGGCAGGAAGGGCGTGCCGCGCAAATGTTCGATCAGCACTTTGCCGGCAAGCCCCCAATAGAGCACTGCGACGGCTTCCGTGCGCATGGCCCACCATGACCACATGGGCTTCATCAATGGCTTGTAGCGCCCGATGGTGATCCATTTGAAAACCACCACGACCAAAGTCACGGCAATCGAGATCAGCATGGAGGCGGCAACGAAATTGGCGAAGAGATCATCCCATTCCCCGGCCAGCAAAGAGGGGCCGAAATATTCCACCGCCCATGCGCCGAATGTGATGAACAGCATGGTCGAGAGCGAAACATGCACGGCCTCGAACAAAGCGCGTGCGGCCTTCTTCCAGAAGGGGGGTTCATAGGTCCAGTTTTCCGACAGCGCATCGAATTTCTGGCGCACCGGCAATTTCATCGGCGGCGAGCCGAACCATGTATCATTCTCGCCAATCTCATGGTTTTCCGGCGGCTTTGACTTGATGCCGATCAGCGCGCCTTTTGGAATGATCGAGCCTGGCGGCACAACAGCATCATTGCCGACAAAGACATTCGGCCCGGTCTTGACCTTGCGCAGGATCATCCAGCCGCGGCGTATATCCTCATCGCCCAGCATGACTTCATCGGCGATAAAGTTTTTCTCCCCAATCTCGACGAGATCGAAACGGCCCGCGAGATTGGTCGATATTTCCGCGCCCTTGCCGATCTTGGCTCCCATCAGGCGATACCAGGCGCGCATGTAAATGGTGGCAAAAAGCGAAGTCAGCGTCTCCAGCGTGATCTCGGTGGCAAGCGCCACAACCCACATGCGGAAATAGAACCAGCTATGGACCGAATAGCGGCCCTCTTTGACGCGCGGCAAAACAATCCACCGGACGCAGATGATGAAAGCAACCGTGACCAGCACCATGACGAAAGCGGTCGGCCAGGCGAGGAACGGGATCGACAGCATGTAATAAGTGCGATCGAGCGAGGCGATGCCGATCCATTCATCGAGCTGATTGAAAAACCAGAAAGCCGGAAAGATCGGCAACATGCCGATCGGCGGGATCGCCAGCATGGCGACCGTGTAGCAGAAGGTCTGGAGTGCCCGATGTGTCGGCGTCGCCTTGGGAAATTCCTCGACAGTAGCCGGATCGCGTTCGGCGACCTTGCAGGCGGGCGAACCATCCCAGATTTCATAGGCAGGAATATGCGCACCGGCTGGAACGGAGGTGAGATCCCTGATCTCTGCACCATCGCCCAGCGAGGCTCCGCCTTCGATCACACAGGATGAGCCGACATAAGCATCGCGACCGATGACGACCGGCTCGATGATGAGCTCATAACCGACAACGCGTGCAGTGGCGATCTCGACCTTGCCGCCGATGCAGCAGGCATCGCCGAATGTGATGAGATCGATCGCACCGGATTCGAAATCGCTGATAATGGCATCGTCACCCACATTCGCGCCGATGGCGCGCAGATAGACGCGCATGAGTGGCGAGGCCTGAAACCATTTCAAATGGGTGAGACCGATCAGGCGCTGCGCCAGCCACCAGCGAAAATAATATGTGCCCCAGAGCGGATAGCGGCCGGGCTTGGTGCGCCCGATGATCAGCCATTTGCCGCCGATGGCGAGCGCAATCGTCGTGATCGTGATGCAGACATAAACGCCAAACAGCGACACCACTTCCGAGAGGAGGCTCGCCTCAGGACTTGTCAGCAGCATGTAGGAAATGAAAACGCCCAGCCATTGCGCCGTCATCAAGGCGATGATGAAGGGCAGAACCGCAGCTTGCGCAAGACCGCAGAGGAAACGCCGGCGGAAGGGGGGCGGCGCAAAGGAAAGATCGCGCGGGGCTGCAACATGGGCAAATTTATGATCCAGCATTTCGCCCATGGCGCGCAGATTGCGCGTCGCATAGACATCCTGCAACGTCATGCCTTCAAGCCCCGGATGCTGACGCACCAGCGAGACGAAACGCGCGGCCAGCAAAGAATGCCCGCCAAGATCGGTAAAAAAATCTGCATCGAAAGGAATGGCCTGGGGCGGCAGCACGGCTTTCGCCGCCTCCAGCAATTTGGCCTCGGTCAGTGTGCGCGGCTCTTCCTGCTCCTCGCTTGCGGCTTGGCTCTCCAGCGCCACGCGTTTCAGCTCATTGCGATTGATCTTGCCCGATGACAGGCGCGACAATTCGTTCAAACTCTCGAAACGCGACGGCACCATATAGGCGGGCAATCTCTCGCGCAGCATAATGCGCAGATTGCGCGGATCGATCGTCACCTGCGCGGCTTTGTCGGTGACAAGAAAGGCCACGAGCTGATCGATATCGTCATCCTTGCGCAAGACGACAGCTGCCTGCGCAATGCCTGGAATCTCTTCGAGCTTGGCTTCGATCTCGCCCAGCTCAACACGGAAGCCGCGAATTTTCACCTGATCGTCGATGCGACCGCGAAAGCTGATATCGCCATTGGCTTCCATCACCACGGCATCGCCGGAGCGATAGAGAACCGGATCGCCTGCATCGCTGGCGAAGGGATTGGCGATGAATTTTTCTGCCGTCAATGGCGCGCGGTTGAGATAGCCCTTGGCAACACCGGGACCGCCGATCAGCAATTCTCCCTCAATGCCGCGACCGACAAGATTGAGCGCATCATCGACGACATAGCAGGAATAATTCGGAATTGGCCCGCCAATCGTGACTTTTTCATCCGGTCGCAATTCAGCAGCCGTGGCAACGACAGTGGCTTCCGTTGGGCCATAGGTATTGAAGATGCGACGGCCGGGACGATTCCATTTTTGCGGCAAGCTTGGCGGGCAGGCTTCGCCGCCCAGAAGAATCAAACGCAATGACGCGACATCGCGCGGCAACATCGCAAGCAATGTCGGCACTGTATCCAGCACGGTAATGCCGGCTTCATCCATCACATCGGGCAGACGATCCGTCTCGCCGATGATCTTGGGCGTGGCAACAAACAGGGTTGCGCCGACGAGATAGGGAATCCAGATCTCTTCCATCGAGAGATCGAAAGCAACCGAGGCACCCTGGAAGACAATGTCTGAACCAGTAATGTCATAGACCGCATTGGCGGCGCGCAAATAATGACAAATATTGCGGCCGGTGATGACAATGCCCTTGGGCACGCCGGTCGAGCCGGACGTATAAATCATATAGGCAGGCTGATCCGCGCGCGCGCCAAGCGTACGCGCATCGACAGGCGAATGATCATTGTCGTCGATCAGATCCTCGCGCGCGACAATGGCGCAGGGCATGTCGAGCACCGGGTCGGCGGGAGCGGCGAGCAAAAGACGCGCACTCGCATCTGCGAGACAAACAGCAATGCGCTCGGGCGGTGCATCTGCATCGAAAGGCAGCCAGGCGGCTCCCGTCTTGGCAATGGCGATCTGGGCGGTGAGCAAATGTCCGCCGCGCGGCATCCAAAGGCCGACAACATCGCCCGGCCTGACGCCACGCCGCAACAATCCGCGCGCCATGGCCGTAGCAGCCGCATCGACCTGCGCGTAAGTGAAGTGCTCGCCATCGACAATATGGCAGATCGCACCGGGGGCAGCCGCGACTGTGGCGGCGAAAATTTCGGCAAGCAATTCATCGCGCAGGAAATCCGGTCGCGCTTCACCGCGCAGGACAGCCAAGGCTTGCGTCTCATTTCCGGAAAGGGTTGGGTCGTCCTGCGGATAATGGGTCATGATGCCGTTTTCGGCTGCCGCGACCGTCGGGCTCTTTGGGGCACCGGCTTGTGCAAGCGATCAGCACCAAGGCGCCGCCGCCGACGGTCATGTCAGACTCATGCCCTCCCTCTCAACGCCGGTTCCCGAATCCCCAGAGCCGGACCGCCGCTTGAAGGATAATCCAGAAAGCGCGTGAATGGCATATGAATGCCAAGCCCCTGCACCTCTTTTGCATCATATCCAGCGGTAGGAACCGGCCTCGAAAACGAGAACCCTGCCCTGCCAAATGTCTGACATGGGCGCGCGTTCCGTCGCCGCCCCGCCGAGCAGATGCATCAGGCAGCGCGCAACCCCGCCATGAGCCACCGCAACCGTGTCGCAAGCAATCGTCTCAAGCCAAGGCTGCAGCCTTTGGGCCAGCATGGCATAGCTTTCCCCGCCGGGCGGCTGGAGAAACCATTTATCGGCCTCGCGACGGTCGGCCATATCGGGATCGGCTGCTTTCACCTCAGGCCAGGTGAAGCCTTCCCAACGACCGAAGGACATTTCCTTCAGCCGGTCATCGAGACGGTAGGTGAAAGGATCGAGCCCGAGAGAGCCGCGCGCCAGTTCCATCGTGCGGCGCGCACGGACCAGCGGCGAGGCGACATAATCAAAGCCGGAAAGGCGCGCGATATCGCGACCCAGAATGCGCCCGACAATCTTGCCCGCTTCTTCAGCCTGGGCCTCGCCGCGTCCATTGAGTGCAATATCGGCATGGCCCTGCAGGCGGCCTTGCGCATTCCAGTCGGTTTCACCGTGGCGCAAAAAGACGAGGCGATGGCGCAATTCGAACATCATGACGCGGACAAGCCTGAGCAATCCCGCGTCACGGATCAATCCTTGCCGGCGACCGTAATGTCGGGAGCGGAGGGATTTTTCATGCCCACGACATGATAACCCGCATCCACATGCAGGATTTCACCCGTCATGCCGCGCGACATGTCGGAGAGAAGAAAGGCCGCTGTTTCGCCCACTTCTTCGATTGTCACCGTGCGGCGCAGAGGCGCATTATATTCGTTCCACTTGAGAATATAACGGAAGTCGCCGATGCCCGAGGCCGCAAGCGTCTTGATCGGCCCGGCTGAAATGCAATTGACCCGAATGTTCTTCTCGCCGAGATCGGCAGCAAGATAGCGGACGGAGGCCTCAAGCGCTGCTTTGGCCACGCCCATGACATTGTAATGGGGCATCCATTTTTCAGCGCCGTAATAAGACAGCGTCAGCAGCGAGCCGCCATCGCTCATCAGCTTTTCAGCGCGCTGCGCCACGGCCGTGAAGGAATAGCAGGAGATATTGAGCGACTTGTTGAAATTGGCCTCGCTGGTGTCGACATAGCGGCCGGTCAATTCATCCTTGTCGGAGAAAGCGATGCAATGGACGACAAAGTCGATCTTGCCCCACAGGCGTTTCACTTCCTCGAAAACCGCATCCATCGAGGCGCCATCTGTAACGTCGCATTGGCCGACGACGGCGGCGCCCAGTTCGGCGGCGAGCGGACGCACGCGCTTTTCCAGCGCATCGCCCTGATAGGTGAAGGCAAGCTCGGCGCCGGCGGCGCGCGCGGCCTTGGCGATGCCCCAAGCGATCGAGCGATTATTGGCGACGCCCATTACGAGGCCACGCTTGCCGGCAAGAATGCCGGTTAAATCGACAGGCTGAGTCATGCGGATCCTGAAAACGGGTTCTGGCCCGGCATGGCCCGAGCCTGCGCTTTCGCGCGTTATCCTCGCGTTTAAGGGAGGCCGAGACCGAAGGCAAGCGTTCCGCAGCCAGCCCGCCATTCTCCGGTTTTTTCGCCAATATGGCCTCAGCCGCCTGCGGCGAGGGATCCAACTTCGTTTTAAAGCATTATCAGAGGCAGAGAATTTTTCCGGGATCCCTCCGTTGCCCAGCCGGACTGAAATCCTCCCATTGCTTCCAGGCCTCCGGCGATTTGCTGCCGGCCTGGCCTGTTGCGCCGATCCGGCGAGCCTGCGCGAGACCGACGAGGTGGTCTTGCGCGCCGTCCATCATGTTTTGCGCGATCCACAGGTCGATTCAGGCCAAAATCTGCGCCCCGCGCTTTACGGGGCGCTTTTTCGCCTGCAGCAAGAACGAGCCGATCTGAAATCGACTGCCGGGGCAGATCTCGGCCTGGCTCTTCTGGCTTTGCCCTTCGGCCATCGCGCGGCCCTGCTGCTGGTTGCGCTCGAAGGCTTTTCCTATGAGGAGGCGGCCAAGGCCCTGGGGCTCAATCGCCATATCGTGCTCGGGCGCCTGACCACGGCCCGCCAGATGTTGAGCCGGCATTTTGACGCCAGACAGACGCATGGCGTGCGACATGCGCCCCATTTGCGGCTGGTGAAATGAGCCCGCCCCGCCCGGCCGTCAGCGATACGGAACTCTGCGCCTTTCTCGACCTGGAGACATCAAGCTGGAGGCGGGCGGAGATCGAGGCCTGGCTTGCGCTCCATCCCGATTGCGCCGCCCGGCTCGCCGGCTGGCGAGGCCACCAGCGCTTGCTGCACGCCGCCTTCGATGGAATCGCGCGGGAGCCTCTGCCCAAATTCCTGACCGCCCCCTTGCCTGAAAAAAGGGTCGCGCCCTTCCCGCACGCCATAGCGGCCCAAAAGGACAAATGGCCATCCGAAGAAATGACGCCGCGCGCCGATCCGGGTGCAGGCAGGCAAAGCTTGGGTGGGCAACGTTTGGGCGGGCTGCTGGCTTTGGCGCTGATCCTTGTCGCGCTGGCTGGCCTCATCGGCCTGATGGCATCGAGCCTGCCGCAGCGCCTTGCCAAAAATGCGCCCCTTTACGAGACGCGCTGAAGCCTGTCCTGCGCCGACAAAAGATCAGCCGAGATCCTTGCGCGGATCATAGGTCCTGTTGGCCTGCCAATGGCGCATGAGATCTTCGAGTTCCGCCGAGGGCGCATCGGGCAGGACAATGCGCAGAGCAATCAGAAGATCGCCGGCCGGCTTGCCGTCTGCTGCCGGAATCCCCTTGCCGCGCAGGCGTAAAATGCGCCCGCCATTGCTGCCGGCGGGCACTGACAATTCCACCTTGCCGGTGAGTGTCGGCACTTCGACCTTGCCGCCGAGAATGGCCTCATAAAGCGTGATCGGCAGATCGAGCCGCACATCGCGACCCTCGATGCGAAAGAAAGGATGGCGCGCAATGCGCACAATGATCATTGCATCGCCCGGCGGCCCGCCGCCCTGCCCCGCATGGCCCTGACCCTTGAGGCGGATTGTCTTGCCATCCTCAATGCCGGCAGGAATGGCGACATCGAGCTGCTTGCCAGTCGGCAGCACAACACGCGCGCTCGTCCCGCGCACGGCATCCGTCAAGGATATGCTGACCGTCTCTGAAATATCGGCGCCGCGCTGGGCCGCACGCTGCCGCCCGCGACCGCCAAAAAGATCGAAGAAATCGCCCGGATCGAAGCCGCCGCCGCCGCGCGGCCCGCGCCCGCCGCCGCCGACATCGAAGTCGAAATTGAAACCGCCATCGCCGGCTCCGCGCCGGAACGGCCCCGCCCCGGCGCCAAAACCCTCAAACCCGCGCGGCTTGCCCTCGGCATCGATCTCGCCACGGTCGAATTGCGCGCGTTTCTTCTCGTCGCCGAGAATTTCATAGGCAGACGAGACTTCCGCAAAGCGCTCCTGCGCCTTGGGGTCTCCGGTGTTCTGATCCGGATGATATTTTTTGGCGAGCTTGCGGAAGGCTTTCTTGACGTCGTCAGCCGACGACGATTTGCCCACGCCCAGCACTGAATATGGATCACGCATGAATGAGCCCAAACCTCCGCCCGCCCAGTCAGGCGCGGGCGCTTTCGTCTCAGCCCATATGTGGGTGAGCGGGCCTGCCGCGCAAGAGAGGCGAGAGAGGAATGACGGAGGCGCGTTGCGCGGGCCTGACCTCAACGACGGCCCAGTCTCCGGCGCTCGTGCGGCAGCCCGTCCCCTGCATCGTCTCTTCAATGCCGATCTCGGCACGGAAATTCCGGCAGAGCCGCCGATCCTGCGCAAAAACCTCGCCGAGCGGCATGAACGAACCCTTCAGGCCGGAGACCGGATTGACCCAATCGACCGGCGCGCCGGGGCCCTGCGGGTCGAGCGCAACCCCAAGCGCGGCCAGAGCGCGGCGCGAATCCTCAGAATCGAGCCGCGGCGACAGGGGCGAGGAAAAGCGCGCGACGGATTCGGCGACATCCTCGCGCGAAATGAACCCCGGCAGAGGGATCGCCGTAGAACAACCGGCCATTGCAGGGGCAAGGGCGCAAAGGGCGATGAGGCGCAGACGCAGCGCCATGCTATATTTGGGCTGATGAGACATGTTTCGGCCCGTCCGGCTCCAGGAGCAATGTTCTCAAATCAAACGACGGAACAGGTTAATGCAAAGTGACTTTACCGAGGCTGGCGACCCATTTCCGCTTTTCCGGCAATGGTTCGAAGAGGCCGGCGCAAAAGAGATCAACGACCCGAATGCCATGACGCTCGCAACCGTCGATTCCGACGGCATGCCGGACGCCCGCATGGTGCTGCTGAAGGGGCTCGAGCCGCGCGGTTTCGTTTTCTACACAAACAGCGAAAGCGCCAAGGGTCTCGAATTGTCATCGAACATGAAAGCCGCACTTGTTTTCCACTGGAAATCGTTGCGCCGCCAGGTGCGCGTGCGCGGGCCGGTGGAAATGGTGAGCGCGCGCGAGGCCGACGAATATTTTGCCTCGCGTCCGCGCGACAGTCGCATCGGCGCATGGGCGAGCAAGCAATCGCGCCCGATGGAAGGCCGTTTTGCATTGGAAAAAGCAGTGGCGCGCGAAGCCGCGCGTTTTGGTCTGGGCGAAGTGCCGCGTCCTCCGCATTGGAATGGCTATCGCATTCTGCCCGTGCAGATCGAATTCTGGCAGGATCGTCCGTTCCGTCTGCATGATCGCGTCACCTTCAGTCGGCAAACGCCTGACAGCGCGTGGAACAGGGAGCGGCTATATCCGTGAGCCGGCTTTATCCAGACCGTCCTTTTCTGGCAGCCAGTATCGCCGTGTTTCGCGAAGGCAAAGTTTTGCTTGGCGCACGCACGGCCCCGCCCGCAGCAAATGTTTTTTCATTGCCGGGCGGCGTGGTGGAAACGGGCGAGACGCTTGAAGAGGCGGCTTTGCGCGAATTGCAGGAAGAGACGGGCGTCACGGCGCGGATCGTCGGTTTTGCCGGGCATACGGAAGTCCTTCAGCGCGATGATGACGGGCGCGTGCGACGGCATTTTGTTGTGGCTTCTTTCGCCGCCCATTGGCTCGCAGGCGAGGGCGCTCCAAGCGCGGAAGCGCCGCAATTGATCTGGGCCGATCCCGCAGCGCTTGGCGATCTGCCGGTGACGCCGGGGCTGATGCGCATTTTAAAACTGGCGCGCAATGTGATGGACAATGCATGATGAGGCTTGCAGCAATCGCTCATCTTTGTGCGGCCATCCTGCCAGCCTTCACCCTCAGCGCCATGGCGCAGACAAAACCACCCGACACGCCTCCACCCTATGAGCCGCAAATGATGCGGCTGGCTGAAATCCTCGGTGGATTGTCCTGGCTGCGCACTTTGTGCGGCCATCAGGACGGGCGCGAATGGCAGGCGCGCATGAAACAGGTGATGGATGCCGAGAAACCCGATGAAGCGCGACGCGAAAGACTGGCAGGCGCATTCAATCGCGGCTTTGCCGGCTATCAGGTGAATTACCGGACCTGCACGCAAAATGCAGAACTCGCTGCCGAGCGCTTGATCGAGGAAGGCGGCCGGCTGACGCGCGACGTTTCAATCCGCTTTGGCGGCGACTGATCGCAGGCGCGCAGGCACTGGGCTCCCGGCCATTAACCTTTTCGAAAGAGGAGGACTTACGGGAACTTATACTAGCCGTTAGTGTCTGCCTCGAAATGAACGACCTGAACCTGACATCCATCGAAGACCCGGAGGCCGCCGAAACCCGGCGCGAAGCTCTTGGCTTTGTTACAGAAGCCTTTGCCGAAGCGATCCTCGCCGGCATTGAGAGCGATTCTTTCGCTCATGCCGCTTTGTTTGCGGCTTTTCAGGAATTGGTCCTCATTCATGGCGAAGACCATGTTGCGGCTTTCGCCCGCAGCCTGCCTGAGCGGATCATCGGCGGCGAATTTTCGCTGGCCAGCCGCCATTAGACCAGCCAGTCTTCGCTCTGCCCCCTTGCAGCGCTAGACAAGGTACATGGCCAAAGCACCCGCCGAACAGATTTCAGCCCCCATAACAGATCCCGCCGCCTTGCCGGCGCGCGTGGCAGCCATGCGCGCGAAAATTCTGGAAGCCGCCGGCAGTGGCGAGCTTGAGCGCCTGCGCATTCCCGTCGAATGGAATGAATTGCCGCCGATTTTCGAGCGCGGGCTCAAAAAAGGGCCGGGCTTCGATCCGCTGGCCGTGCTCAAGACCCGGTCATTCGATGGCGAGGGCCGCGAAATGCTTGCCATTCTGAAGGCTGTGCTTGAAGAGCCCTGCATACGCGCCAAGCGCGGCCCTTTCGAAACCTTTGTCTGGCCGGCTTTGGCGCTTGCGCCCCCGCGCGATCCTGACCCGCAGGCGCGGATCGCTGCCCTGCGCTGCCAACGCTTTGCCGACCTTGGCCTCTCCCCGCCCCGCGTCCACATGGTCCGGATCGGCGCCGATGCCGTCTGGCATAGTTTCATGCCAGAGGTTTGAGCAATCAAGCCTTGCGCTGACGCGCCCGCATCCCCATACCTTGTTCAGCATGGCAAACGGAGACGGTAAAATGGCTTCAGCTTTTCTCGACGACCGCGGATTGCTGCGCGTCGCCGGGCAAGATGCGAGGAGCTTCCTGCAAGGGCTCGTCACCTGCAACATGGATAAAGTGAGCCGCGAACAGGCCGGCTTTGGCGCGCTGCTGACGCCACAAGGAAAAATCCTGTTCGATTTTCTCATCGTCGAAGATGAGGCAGGCTTCCTGCTCGATACGGATAGCGCACAGATCGGCGCACTCGCCAAACGGCTCGCCATGTACAAATTGCGGGCCCAGATCGCGATTGCCGAAGAACCGGCTCTCGGCATTCTTGCTTTGTGGGATGGCGAGGCGGAGCCCGCGGGCAGTGCGCTTATCTTTGACGATCCGCGCGATGCGCATATGGGCCGCCGCGCCATTTTCGATCGCCTGCAGGCGCAAGCAGCCGCGAAAGGCACGCGCGGCGACTACGATATGCATCGCATCCATTGCGGGATTCCCCAGGGCGGAATCGATTTTCAATGGAACGATATTTTCCCCCATGATGCCGATATGGATCGCATCCATGGGCTCGATTTCCGCAAGGGCTGCTATGTCGGGCAGGAAGTCGTCTCGCGCATGGAGCATCGCGGTGCATTGCGCAAGCGCATCCTGCCGGTGCAATTGCGCGGCGATATTCCCGCGCCGGGCAGCGAGATTCTTGACGGCAACATGCTCATCGGCGCTTTGGGATCGGCTGCAGCCTCCGGACGCGCGCTGGCCATGATCCGCACCGACCGCGCGGCAGAGGCTGTGGCTGGCGCAAGGCCGCTCACCTGCGCGGGCGCTCTTGTGGACATTCTGCCCGAGCCCGATATGGGAGCGCGATAGGCTTTCGCTTGGCCGCAGCAGCAGCTAGATTCGCCCCGCATGATCGAAAAACCCCTGCGCACCCATATTCTGCATCAAGATGGCAAGGCCCGTTGCCCCTGGCCGGGCGTCGCCGATCCGCTCTATATTGCCTATCACGACGAGGAATGGGGCGTGCCCGAATGGGACGATCGCGCTTTGTTTGAAAAACTGCTTCTCGACGGATTTCAGGCCGGGCTCTCGTGGATCACCATTTTGCGCAAGCGCGAGGCTTTTCGCACCGCTTTCGATGGTTTCGAGCCGGAAAAAATCGCCCGCTACAATGGGCGTAAAGTCGAAAAGCTGATGAATGATGCAGGCATCGTGCGCAATCGCGCCAAGATCGAGAGCAGCATTACATCGGCCCGCGCTTATCTGAAGATCCAGGACGAGCAGGGCTTTTCAAATTATCTCTGGAATTTCTTCGATGGCGCGCCGCTGCAAAACAAGATCCGCCATATGGGCGAAATGCCGGCGCAGACACCCTTGTCGATGAAAATCTCCAAGGATCTGAAAGCGCGCGGATTCAATTTCTGCGGACCGACCATTGTTTATGCTTTTGCCCAGGCCGTCGGCATGGTCAACGATCATCTGGTCGGCTGTTGCCGACATGCCGAATGCGCTGCGCTTTCGGTCAGGAAAGCGAAGAGAAAAAATGCCGCCCCGTAAAGAACCCCCGCGCGCCTGGCAGCGCATGCTGTCGGGCCGCCGTCTCGATCTGCTCGATCCCTCGCCGCTCGATGTCGAGCTGGAGGACATTGCCCATGGCCTGGCGCGCATGGCGCGCTGGAACGGGCAGACGCGCGGACCGCATATTTTTTCTGTCGCGCAGCATTCGCTGCTCGTCGAACATATGGCGGCGGCCATGGAGGCGACGATAACGCCGGCCCAACGTCTGACGATGCTTTTGCATGATGCGCCGGAATATGTGATCGGCGATATGATCTCGCCCTTCAAAACCGTTATCGGCGATGCCTATAAGGATGTCGAGGCGCGCCTGCTTGTGGCCATTCACCTGCGCTTTTCACTGCCGGCCAAACCATCGGCCTTGACCGCCCGCCTGACAAAATCCGCCGATCGCGCCGCTGCCTTCATCGAAGCGACACATCTGGCTGGTTTTACTGTTGAGGAAGCGGAGAAGTTTTTTGGCCGTCCCGGCGTTTCGCTCCGCGAGATCGAAAGGCTCATTGCACCCATGCCCTCGGACCATGCCGAAAATCTCTATATCGAGAGGTTCCGGGACATTGAGATGCAGATGAGCGGAGCCGCGTGAGGAAAAGATGGCGCAACTTCATGTCTGTTCCTTGTCGAAAGTGTCGCAGATTGTGCGTGCAACAGGCGCGCGCAGCCTCGTCACCTTGATCAATGCCGACACACATGTGCCCCGCCCCGATGACATTGCACAAGAACGACATCTCTTCGTCGGCATGTCGGATATTGTCGAGCGCATGGAGGGCCATGTCTTGCCCGAAAGCGCTCATATCGGCCAATTGCTGCGCTTCATGCGCCAATGGGATCGCAAAGACCCTGTCGTGATCCATTGCTATGCCGGCGTGAGCCGCTCGACCGCTGCCGCCTATATTTCCTATTGCGCACTCAATCCTTCCGCTTGCGAATATGAGACGGCGCAGCGCCTGCGCCAGCTTTCGCCCACGGCCACGCCCAATGCGCGGCTTGTGCAGCTGGCCGACGATTATCTCGGCCGCGCCGGGCGCATGACAGCTGCCATCGGCGCAATCGGGCGTGGCGAAGATTGTTTTGAAGGCATACCTTTCTCCTTCGACCTGTCGGGAAAGATGCAGACGTGAGCAAGAGCCACCAGCTCAATCTGGAAATCGGCCTGACTGCGGCCATTGTCGCGCTCAGCAATGCATCGGGCGATCATCCCGAGCCGATGATTCTTGTCGCGCGTGCCACCAGTGCCACGAGCACGGCCGCCCTGCCCTCCGGCCCTTTCGATCCGCTTGCCCATCGCACATTTGAAATCGGCCTGCGCGCCTGGGTGGCCGAGCAGACCGGCGTGCCTTTGGGCTATGTCGAACAGCTCTACACATTTGGCGATCGCGGCCGCCATGCGCAGGCGGGCGACCGCGAGCCACATGTTGTCTCCATCGGCTATCTGGCGCTCACCCGAACCGGCGAAATTGTCCAGGAAGCACCCGATGCGACTTTTCGCTCCTGGTATTCTTTCTTCCCCTGGGAGGACTGGCGCAACGGGCGGCCCGACATGCTCGACCGCGTAATTCTGCCTGCATTGAAAGATTGGGCCGCGCAAGAAAAGCAAAGTCCCGGCGGGCGTCCGGCACGGCGCGAGCGCATCAAGGCTTTGTTTGGCGGCAAGGACGCAACCATCGACGAAGACAATGTGCTGGAGCGCTACGAACTCATCTATGAGGCGGGAGTTGTGGATGAAGCCCAGCGCGACGGGCGTGTGGATGGCGCAAACAGCGCTTTGCCTCTGGGCCAGAGCATGCTCTACGACCACCGCCGCATTCTCGCCACCGCCATGGGACGGCTGCGGGCGAAAATGAAATATCGTCCGGTGATTTTCGAACTCATGCCGGAAACTTTCACCCTCACGGCCCTGCAGCGCAATGTCGAGGCCATTTCCGGGCGCCATTTGCACAAGCAGAATTTCCGCCGGCTGGTGGAAAGTGCCGCCGTGGTGGAGCCCACCGGCGAAATGTCGCGCGCCACCGGCGGGCGGCCGGCCGCGCTCTTCCGCTTCCGGCGCGAAATTCTGCAGGAGCGCCCCGGCGCGGGCCTGCGAGTCGGCGCGCGCATCTGAGCGTGCTATAGAATGTCGGGATTTTCGAAATGCGAGGTTTTTCCGTGAGCGCCATTCCTGCAGAAATTGCCGCTTTGCCCTTCGAGGAAGCTTTGAAGCGGCTGGAAGAAATCGTCGGCCAGCTTGAGGGCGGGCAAGTCTCGCTCGAAAAATCCATCGAAATCTATGAGACGGGCAATCATCTGCGCGCCCATTGCGAAAGCCTTTTGAAAAATGCGGAAAGCCGCATCGAGAAAATCACGCTCTCAGCCAGCGGCGCACCCAAAGGCGTCGAGCCGCTCGACGTGGAATAATCCTCGTGCTCCTCGTCATTGCGAGGAGCAAAGCGACGAAGCAATCCATCTAGCGGAGCGGTCGTCTGGATTGCTTCGCTCCGCTCGCAATGACGGCACCTGAACGGGAGTAAAAACCCATGTCATCCCTGCCCGACACCGATCCCATCCCCGGCAATGCTTTTTCCTGCGACGCCATTGAGCAAGTCATCGTGCCGCGTGCGCGCGACATTGGCGGTTTTGAAGTGCGCCGCGCGCTGCCTTCCGCGCATAAGCAAATGGTTGGTCCTTTCATCTTTTTCGACCAGATGGGGCCGAATGAATTTTTATTGGGCGCCGGGCTCGATGTGCGACCCCATACCCATATCGGCCTCTCAACCGTGACTTATCTCTTCGACGGCGAGATCATGCATCGCGATTCGTTAGGGATCGTGCAGCCGATCCGTCCCGGCGCCGTGAATCTCATGACCGCCGGGCGCGGCATTGCCCATTCGGAGCGCACCGCACCGGAGCTGCGCGCCACGGGCACAAGGCTTTTTGGCATCCAGAGCTGGCTGGCTTTGCCGAAGTCGCATGAAGAAACCGATCCGGCTTTTAAACATATTGCGCGCGAGGATTTGCCGGTCATCGACGGCGAAGGAAAACGCGTACGGCTGATTTTGGGTTCCGCCTATGGCGCAACCTCCGCCATCCCCATGCCGCATGAAACGCTTTACGCCGAAGCCGTGCTCGCGCCGGGAGCGACGCTGCCTTTCAATGCAGATGTGGATGAGCGCGCGATCTATGTCGTCTCGGGCGAGATCGACATTGCGGGCGATACATTCGGCCCCGGCCAATTGCTCTTGCTGCGCCCCGGCGACCGCATCTCCGTTCTGGCTTTGTCAAACGCGCGACTGATGCTGATCGGCGGCGACCCGATGGATGGCCCGCGCCACATCTGGTGGAATTTCGTGCATTCAAGCAAAGAGCGCATCGATCAGGCGAAGGCCGACTGGAAAGCCAATAGATTCGAGCGCGTGCCGGGCGATGAGGAATTTATCCCCCTGCCCGAGTGAGCCGTTATTGCGAGCGAAGCGAAGCAATCCATCTTGGCAACAGAAGATGGATTGCCGCGTCGCTGCGCTCCTCGCAATGACGCCTCGTCATTGCGAGCAAAGCGAAGCAATCCAGAGATGACACATGAGGCCTCTGGATTGCTTCGCCTTCGGCTCGCAATGACGGCAGAATTAGCCGCCGATCTTGGAAAAATCCGCAACCTTATGCACCGCGCCGCGCAATGCGCTCAGCAGGCGCAGGCGGTTGAGGCGCTTGTCCGCATCGGCATCATTCACCGTGACATCTTCAAAGAATGTGTCGACCGGCGCGCGCAAGGCAGCGAGCGCCTTCATCGCGCCGCCAAAATCTTCCCTCGCGACATGATCAGCGGCAGCTGAAGCAGCTGAAGAAACCGCTGCAGCAAGGGCCTTTTCGGCATCAGGTGCATCGGACGCGCCCGCATAGGCCGCCGTATAATCGGCGTCCTTGTCCTTCTTCTCTTCGGCTTTGAGAATGTTTGCCGCGCGCTTGTAGCCTGCGAGAAGATTCTTGCCGTCTTCCGTATCGAGGAAACCACCCAAAGCTTCGACGCGACGCACGATCATCAAGAGATCGTCCTGACCTTCGAGCGCGAAGACAGCGTCGATCAAATCATGCCGCGCACCCTTGTCGCGCAGATAGACTTTCAGGCGGTCTGCGAAGAAGGCGAGGAGATCGCGAGCAGCGGCTTTGCGTATTGCTTCAGGCAGCTCATCCTTCTGCTCCCCAGAAGCATTTTTGACTGCCTTGGCCGGTGTCGGGAAACGGTTCAAAGCCTTCATAAATTCGTCGAGGAGACGCAACTTCAGATTATTCTCAATGACTAATCTGATGACGCCAAGCGCAGCGCGACGAAGCGCGTAAGGATCTTTAGATCCAGTCGGCGTTTCAAAGATCGACCAAAAACCAGCAAGCGTATCAATCTTATCTGCGAGAGCGACTGCAACGGAAACTCTATCCGTCGGCACGCGGTCGCTCGGACCCTGCGGCTTGTAATGTTCTTCGAGCGCAGCGGCGACGCTTTCGTCCTCCCCCTGCAGCAAAGCATAGCGACGGCCCATCAACCCCTGCGTTTCAGGAAATTCACCGACTACTTCCGTGCTGAGATCGGCCTTTGCGAGACGCGCGGCGCGCGCGGCCTTGGCAGCATCTGCGCCAACAAGTTTCGCAAGCTCTTGCGCCAGCGCGACGATGCGCTCCACGCGTGCGCCCTGCGTGCCGAGCTTTTCGTGGAAGACCACGTCAAGATGCGCGAGTTTCGCCATGCGTTGGTCGAGCGTCTTCGACAGGTCGAGACCGAGTTTCTCCGCCGCAGCCTTGTAAATCGCTGCATCCGGCAGCGGCTTGCGATCCGTCTCCCAGAAATAAAGCGCATCCGAGAGGCGCGCGCGCACAACGCGGCCGTTGCCGGCGGCAATGGCTTTGCCGCCGTCGCTTGCTTCAATGTTCGAGACAAGAATGAATTTATTGGCGAGTGCGCCGTCCGCCGCATCGCGCTTTTTCAGCACGAAGCATTTTTGATTGGCGCGGATGGTCGCGCGAATGACTTCGGCGGGAATATCCAGAAAGGCTTCTTCAAATTCGCCCATCAGCACGACTGGCCATTCGACAAGCCCTGCGACTTCGCTCAACAGGCCTTCATCTTCGACAAGCTCGAGCCCCTGCGCGAAAGCCAGATCCTTTGCATCCGCCAGAATGATCTGCTTGCGGCGCTCGGCATCGAGCACGACTTTCGCCTTTTCAAGGGCCGGCACATAATCGTCGAAACGGCGCACATGAATCGCACCGGGGCTGAGAAAGCGGTGGCCATAGGTGACATCGCCCGATTCAATACCATCCAGCGAAAAACGGACGATCTCCGGATCTTCCGTCTCGGGGCCGAAGGTCGCGACAATGGAATGGAGCGGGCGCACCCAGCGCAAGGCCTCGGGCCTGGATGAACCCACGCCCCAGCGCATCGACTTCGGCCAGGGGAAAGTCTTCAAAACGGCAGGCAGAACCTCTGCCAGCACGTCGAGCGTTGCCCCACCCTTCTTCTCGACAATGGCGACATAGAATTCGCCCTTTTTCGGATCTTTCTCGATGGTCGCCTGATCGAGCGAGGTGAGGCCGGCACTTTTCAAAAAGCCCTGCACCGCAGCCTCGGGCGCGCCGACGCGCGGGCCTTTCTTTTCTTCGCGCACATCGGGCTGCTGCACGGGCAGGCCCGCAATATGCAAAGCCAGCCTGCGCGGCGTCGCAAAGGAGGCGGCGCCCTCATAGGTCAGACCGCGATCGACAAGCGCCTGCGTGACGAGTTTCTTCAAATCCTCAGCCGCCTGCGCCTGCATGCGCGCGGGGATTTCCTCGGAGAAAACTTCGAACAGAAGATCAGGCATTTTCGCTTCCTGAGATGATATTGATGATCTCGCGCGCAAAGAAGAGCCTTGGATTGTCTGAACCCTCGACCTCGATCAGAATGTTCTCGCGCATGAGTATTTCGACATTTGCTTTTGCCGCCGGATAGCTGACGCCCAAATGCTCGCGCAATATGGGAATGCTGATCGCCGGCGTTTGGAAAAGATAATCCACAGCAGCCAGAAGATTGGCTGAATTGCGGGCTTTCTGCAGCCTTTCGCGATATGTGCGCTGGAGCGCTGCAATCCGGTCGGCCAGAACGACTGCATCTCTTGCTGCTTCCTGCATCACGCCGAGGAAGAAAAGAATCCAGCCTTCCCAGTCGCCATGGCGCGAAACCGAATACATGCGATCGATATATTCAGTCTTGCGACGCTCAAACACAGGCGACAAATAGAGAAGCGGCTGAAGCAGCTTTTGGCGCATGAACAGATGCAGAATGATCAGCATGCGCCCAACGCGCCCATTGCCATCGGCAAAAGGATGGATGGTTTCGAATTGATAATGGATCAGGGCTGCATCGATGAGAATATCGATACCATCCTCATCGCGATGCCAATATTTCTCAAGATCGCCCAGACATGCCTGCGCCTCCTGCGGCGGCGGCGGAATGAACCGGGCCTTCTCAATATCAAAAGCGCCAATATAATTCTGATGCTGCTTGAATTCGCCGGGGCGCACAGATGACCCGCGTCCTTTGGCAACGCCGCGCAGCAAAGTGCCATGCGCATCTTTCAATGTGCGCAGGGACAGGGGCAATTCGTCCAGGCTTGCAATAGCGGCCGACAAAGCGTGCATATAATTGAGCACCTCGCGGGTGTCGGAAGAGGCCTCTTCGCCATCTGCGACTTCTGCCAGCAGGAGCTCATCGACCGTCGTATAAGTGCCTTCCATGCTCGAAGAGCTGATGACTTCGCGACGCTGGAGCGGCCTGATCAGCAGATAAGGATTGGGCAAGGTCCGCCCGATCCCGTTCAGCTCGCCAATGGCGGTCGCCGCCTCGCTCAAGGCTTTGCTGAGGCGCGCATGATCAAGGCGGGACGGCGGCAGGGCATTAGGCACAAAGGCCCATTGCCCCCGCTCGGTTGGGACAAGAGATCCGGCTGGCGAGCCTATGAAGTCATCCCGTTGCACGAAACTTTAATCCCCGGCCTTTCAATTAAAGGAAACCGCCGTTTCCTTTAATCATATAGTCCCTGATTAAAGTTGGCGTCAACGGAAACCGACCCCGGACAAAAATCAAATCTTGCCGTGCGTACCGTCGCACAGCGCGCCATTCAGGGAGTGCTTGCAGCCGCAGAAATGCGCCGTGCGGTCCTTGGGGGCTTTCCATTCGACGGGGCGGAAATCTGTGCCCTTGTGGGAGCCGTCGCAGAAGGGCTGATTGGCCGACTTGCCGCACGAACACCACCAATAGGATTCGCCGGCCTTCACTTCGACGGCATAAGGCGCTTTTTGGGCAATCACCGGTTCGGACATGTCCACCTCCGTTAAAAAATCAGGCTGCGCTGCCGGCGTCTGTCTTCAGCCAGGCTGCGCCGCAGGCTTTCGCCAGATCGCGCACGCGCAAAATATAGCTCTGGCGTTCCGTCACCGAGATCACGCCGCGCGCATCGAGCAGGTTGAAGCGATGCGAGGCCTTGATGCATTGGTCATAAGCCGGCAGCACCATGAGATGGCGCTCGCCCGCATCGCCCTTGGCGAGCAGAGCCTTGCATTCGGCCTCTGCGTCCTTGAATTGCTGGAAGAGCAAAGCCGTATCGGCATGTTCGAAATTATGGCGCGAATATTCCTGCTCAGCCTGCAGGAAAACATCGCCATAAGTGATTTTTTCTGCGCCTTCGAGCCCATTAAAATTGAGGTCGTAGACGTTTTCGACGCCCTGCACATACATGGCGAGGCGCTCAAGTCCGTAAGTCAATTCGCCTGACACGGGCGAACATTCAATGCCCGCGACCTGCTGGAAGTAAGTGAATTGCGACACTTCCATACCGTCGCACCAGCATTCCCAGCCAAGTCCCCAGGCGCCCAGCGTCGGGCTTTCCCAATCGTCTTCAACGAAGCGGATGTCATGCAGCTTGGCATCGACGCCGATGGCTTGAAGCGAGCGCAGATAGAGATCCTGCAGATCGGGCGGCGAGGGCTTCAGAATGACCTGAAATTGGTAGTAATGCTGCAGCCGGTTCGGGTTTTCGCCATAGCGCCCGTCCTTGGGGCGGCGCGAGGGCTGCACATAAGCTGCTTTCCAGGGCTTGGTGCCCAGCGAGCGCAAGGTCGTGGCGGGGTGGAACGTGCCGGCCCCCACTTCCATGTCATAGGGCTGCAGAATCACGCAGCCCTGCTCCGCCCAGAATTTCTGCAACGTGAGAATGAGCCCCTGAAAGGAGCGCGCCGGATCGAGGGCGGGGCTGGTCTGCGCGGATATCGACATCGGATCCTTGGGATTTTTGAAGGGCGCAAGGCCAATTTGCGCCGCAACCTAAGCGGCGGCCTTGGTCCGGTCAATTCCCGCATGGCTTTGCGGCGGCGCCTAAGCGGCCCCGAAAAAATCGAATCCGGCCTCACCACGATGGATGGCTTCGGCCTGCGCCGTGAAACGGCCGTCGGCCTCATGCAGCACAAGCGGCGGGCGCAGGCGCAGCGGGGCGCGGCTGCCCTTTTTCGCGCGCAGAATCACACGGATTGCATCCTCGCCCGCATGCGGCAGGACCGGCACAATGGCCAAAGCGCCCGCCCGCCCCTTGAGGCAGGCAATCAGATCGCCGAGCCGGTCAGCACGGTGGATCAGAAAAATCTCCCCATGCGGCGCGCAGAGCGCCACGCAGGCGCGAATCCATGCCTCGAGCCCGCCCTTGTCGTCGAAGACATGGGCGCGTGCGCGGCCCTCATCGGGCGAGCGGCGCCCCTGACCCGGATCGAGAAAGGGCGGATTGGAAATGACAAATGGAGCCTGGCCATCCTCTATGCCGGCGGCCCGGCGGCTTTTCGGCACCAAAAGATCGGCCTGGCGAGCCTGCCCGCGCGGATTGAGCCCGTTGCGGGCCAGATTGCGGGTGGCGAGCGCAATGGCCTCCGGCTCGCGGTCGATCAGCAGGAGATCGAGCCCCGGCCGTGAGAGGCCCGCAGCAAGCCCGGCAGCCCCTGCCCCGCAGCCAGCATCGATCAGCAGGCCTTTGCCATCGCCCGGCACGGCGGCGGCCAGCAGAATGGCATCTGTTCCCGCCCGGTGGCCCCGTGGGGCCTGATGCAGGCAAAGCCTGCCGCCCAGCAGCAGATCGGCGTCTTCCTCAGCGGACATCGGAAAAATCGCAGTCGAAGCCTGCCCCGGCGATCAGCTCGCGCGCCTGCGCAGCCATATGGCGCTCGACCATAAAGCGGCGCGGCAGAAAGCCGAGCGAGCCCTCCAACGCGCTCATATGGGCGTCGGCCACAAAAAACCCGATCCCGGCCGCGCGGAGCAGAGCCTCCACAGCCGAAATCAGCACGAGATCGTTCGTCTTGAACAATTCGACCATGACACCCCGCGTCAGGGAACAGGAACCTTGAAAGATAGCCGCCTCCAATAGTCGCGCCCACTTGCCGAGCCTGCGCTCCCCCCCTAGTTTGCCGCGAGCCGATTGAAAACAGAAGGGCCTTGGCCGTGGGCGTCGTCATTTCGCTGGAAGACAAGCAACCCGAAGCGGGCATTGCCGCCCTCGTCCGACTCGTGCAGCCGGACATGGAGCGCGTCAACCAGATGATCCTGTCGCGGACGGGGTCGGATGTGACGATGATCCCGGAAGTCGCCAATCATCTCATTTCCTCCGGCGGCAAGCGCCTGCGCCCGATGCTGACTTTGGCCGCCGCCGGCCTGTGCAGCTACAAGGGCGAAGGACATATCAAACTCGCCGCCGCCGTCGAATTCATGCACACGGCCACTTTGCTGCATGACGATGTGGTCGATCAATCCGACATGCGGCGCGGCAAGCTCGCTGCGCGCATGCTCTGGGGCAATGAGGCCAGCGTGCTCGTCGGCGATTTCCTGCTCGGCCAAGCGTTCAAAATGATGGTCGAAGTGGGCTCGCTGCCCTGTCTCGATATTCTCTCCGATGCCGCCGCCATTATTGCGGAAGGCGAAGTCATGCAGCTTTCCGCCGCCAAAGACACGGCGACGACGGAAGATGCTTATCTGCAGGTGATCCGCTCGAAAACGGCGGCGCTCTTTGCCGCTGCCTGCGAAGTCGGCCCACATCTCGCCCACAAGGGTCGCGAACAGGCGGAGGCCTGCCGCAGCTATGGCATGAATCTCGGCGTCGCTTTCCAGCTCATCGACGATGCGCTCGATTATGGCGGCACATCGGCCAAACTCGGCAAAAATGTCGGCGACGATTTCCGCGAAGGCAAGATCACTTTGCCAGTTGTCCTTGCCTTCCGGCGCGGTTCGGAAAGCGAGCGCGAATTCTGGAAGCGCACATTGGAGCGCGCCGAAATCAATGACGGCGATCTGGAAACGGCACATGCCACCATGCGCAAACATCGCGCGCTCGACGATACTGTGGAACGGGCGAAACATTACGGCGCCATGGCGCGCGACGCGCTTGAAATTTTCCCGGCCTCACCCTGGAAAGAAGCCTTGCGCGACGTCGTCGATTTCTGCATCGCCCGCGCGCATTGATCCCTCTCCCGCCTCGTCATTGCGCGGAGCGAAGCGACGCGGCAATCCATCTTGGTGTGCACGTGTCTGGATTGCTTTGCGTGGGCCGCGCAATGATGATGAGTCTAGCGCAGCAGCGCCGATTTCACCCACCATTCCGGGTGATCGCGGCGGATGACGCATCCTGCCGCCTTCGCCGCGCGGCAATCGTCGAACAGAGCAAAACAGGTCGCGCCTGAGCCGGACATGCGCGCAAGCCTTGCACCACGTGCAGCGGCAAGCACGGCCAGGCAATGGCCGATAACGGGCGCCATCACGCTGGCAGCATCTTCCATATCGTTGCGGCCTTTTTTCAGCGCCGCAAAAAGCTCTTCGCGCGAGGGCTTTTCACCAATGGCCGGATGTCCACCAAAACCGCTTGCCGCGCCAGGCTTTAATCCGATCCGCGAAAAAACCGCTTTCGTTTCGACCGGCACACCCGGATTGACCAGAACGGCAAAGAGCTGCGGCAAAGCGATGAGCGGCCCAAGCACCTCGCCGCGTCCGCGCATCATGCGCGCCTGCGCTGCCAGACAGACCGGCACATCCGAGCCGATCTGCGCCGCCGCATCGAACAGACGCGCATCGTCTGGTGCCATTGCATTGAGCCTTGCGAGCAGGCGCAAAGCGGCGGCAGCATCGGATGAGCCCCCGCCAATGCCGGCTGCAACGGGCAATCTTTTCGTCAGATGAAATCCGCCCATGCGCAAACCGGGCACGCGCTGCGCCAGCGCGCGCGCTGCGGCAATGACGAGATTATCGTCCATCGGGCCTGCCGCCTGCGCAGTCGGCCCATCGATGGCGAGTGTCAGATCGCCGGGCTCAAGCGTCAGCGTGTCGCCGCTGGCTGTGAAAGCGACGAGACTTTCAAGCTCATGAAAACCATCCTCGCGACGACCATGAATATGAAGCGTGAGATTGATTTTGGCCGGCGCGTGAGCGACGAGTTTTTCGCCAGACATGGCGCCTCAGCCGCCGTTTTTCGAATCTTGCGCGCGCGGCTCTTCGCTTGCCGATTTAGGCGCCGGTTCATCCTCAAGACCCTTCTCGATCTTGACGAGAATCTTCTCAAGATCTTCCGGCTCGGGATTGAGATCGCGCGCATGGTTCCACTGGAACTTGGCTTCGAGCTTGCGACCGACACGCCAATAAGCATCGCCCAGATGATCGTTGATCACCGGATCTGCCGGCTTCAGCTCGATGGCTTTTTCCAATTCGCGCACGGCTTCGGGAAATTGGCCGAGCCGATAATAGGCCCAGCCGAGACTGTCGATAATATAGCCGTCGGTTGGGCGCAATTCGACGGCGCGACGCAGCATTTTGAAGGCTTCGGGCAGATTTACACCCTGATCGACCCATGAATAGCCAAGATAATTGAGCACCATCGGCTGATCGGGAAACAATTCGAGCGCCTTGCGGAAATCAGTCTCCGCCAGCGGCCAGCGCTTTGAGCGCTCATAAGAGACGCCGCGGAAATAGAAGACCGACCAATCGCCGCGACCGCCCTCCGACAAAGCCAGCGCGCGCGTATATGTGTCGGTCGCTTCGGCAAATTGCTTGCGCGAACGCTGCAGATTGGCCAGCGCGAGAACTGCCTCAATATCTTGCGGACGCTGCTTGGCGATGGCGGTCAGATGTTGCAATGCCTCATCCGACTTGCCGGCGGATTCAAGCAACATGCCGATCTGAATCTGGGAATTGTCATAGAGCGGCGAATTTTCGCTCACCAATTCATAGGCGCGCACCGCCGCATCATATTGCTTCAGACGCTCATAAGTATCGGCAAGCGTGACAATGGCGAGAGCCTGCTGGGGATCCAGATGCAAGGCAAGGCGCAGATAGATCATCGCGGCGGTTTCATCGCTCTGTCGCCCGCCAATCGAGCCAAGCCCGTAGAGCACTTCAGCAGCGCCGCGCTCGGCATCGGCAATGACGGCTGGGATCGGGCGCCCGCTGGCAAGAGCTGCAAGGCCGGCACGAATAACGGGATGGCGCGGCAATAATTGATCGAAGGCCTCATAAGCGCGCCGCGCCTCGGCCATGTCGCCATTGCGCGCCATAATGCGGGCATAGGCATCGACGATCCGCAGCGTCGTCTTTTCGATCTCGTAAGCAGCGCGGATGCGCTTGAGCGCATCACCGCGCTGGCCGACGGCATCGAACATCAGCGCCGCATGATAATCGCGAAACAGACCGAAGCGGTCATCGCGCAATCTGTCGACGGTCTCAATCGCGCGTTTGATGTCGCCCGATCCCACATGCGTCCAGCTGGTCAGAAGCGTTGCTGTAATATCGCGCTGGCGACCGCCGCCGCCACTGGCGAAAGAAGTGCGCGCGGTCTGGAATTTTTTCTGCTTCATCGCGCGCAGGCCAAGCACGAGATGAGCGAGTCCGTTTTTCGGATCCTGTTTGAGCAGCCGCTCGGCCAAAGTGAAGCTGTCGTTCATATTGCCATTGGCGAGCAGAGCAACGAAGGCGCGCTCCATCAGCTCGCCATTGCGCGGATCGTGGCGCAGCGCCTCACGGTAATAGACCGCAGCCGCAGCCGTATCCCGCTGTGCGCCAGCAGACAATGCAGACAGATAATTGCCCGCCGGGCTCATGGCGATGGAAAACTGGCGTTGTTCGCTGACCGGCCGCGACTGCGCGCTCGCTTGGGATACACCCAGCAATGCGACAAGCGCTGCACCCGTGAGGCAGGAACGGGCGAAGCTGGCCTTGCGGGACTGTTGCGTCACAGAACTGGTCTTTCCAACGGAAACGAGAATCGGGGCGGCGCTCGCAGGAGCCTCGCCCGGTTTTTCCCCTCCGAACATGGCCGTTTTGAGCCGCCTCGGCAAGGGGATGGTCAATAAAGCCAGGCCCTCACAGGCCGGAGGCGATCAGACGCGCTTCCCGCAGGGTGAGACGGGACCGTCGCGCCTGCGCCGGATCGCTTTGCGGAAAATCCGTGCGGAAATGGCCGCCGCGACTCTCCTGACGAATCAACCCGGCTGCAGCCACAAGAAGCGCGGCAATGCACATATTGCGCAAAAGGGGATCGCGCGCCTCCTGTTCGATGGCGCCGATTGTGCCCAATGCCTTGCGCAGGCCCTCGCCGTCGCGCAGCACACCGCAATGGGCGCTCATCGTCTCGCGCAGACGCTCTTCGAGATGGGGCTGGGCAACGACCTCAAAAGTGCCGGTATCGCTGCGCAGGAAGGATTCGATCCGGTCCATGTCGAAAACATGTTCGGGCTGGGCGAGAAGGTCTTCGGCAATACGCCCGGCAAAGACCACAGCCTCAAGCAGCGAATTGGACGCAAGGCGATTGGCCCCATGCACGCCGGTTGAAGCCACCTCGCCTGCCGCCCATAATCCACCCAGCGAACTGCGTCCGCGCGCATCCGTCCAGATGCCGCCCATATGATAATGTTCGGCCGGACAGATCGGAATGAGATCGCGCGCAGGATCGATGCCCGCAGATGTGCAGATTTCCGTCACGCCTGGAAAATCTTCGGCAAAACGTGCGCCCGGCTCTTTGCGGCCATCGAGAAAAGCACCACGGCCGGCCTGTATTTCAGCAAAGACTGCGCGCGCAACAATGTCGCGTGGCGCAAGTTCGGCATCGGCATGCAAAGCCTGCATGAAACGCTCGCCCGATCGATTGACGAGAATGGCGCCCTCGCCGCGCAGAGCTTCTGTGGCGAGCGGTGCGGGATCGCGGCCGATATCGATGGCGGTCGGGTGAAATTGCACGAATTCGGCATCGGCAATGATCGCACCCGCACTTGCTGCCATGGCAAGACCAAGACCGCGCGCCTGAAGCGGATTGGTGGTGACGCGATAAATATGTCCAATGCCGCCGGTCGCCAGAACCGTGCTGCCCGCAGCAATCTTTTCGCGCTGTCCTTCCCCATCGCGCACGACAACGCCAATGACGCGGCCATGATGGGTGAGCAATTCTTCCGCCGTGCGATTCTCGATCACTTCGATGGAGGGTGTTGCGCGCACACGCGCAATCAGCGCTTCCATGATCGCCTTGCCGGCCATATCACCGCGCACACGCACAATGCGCCGCTCGCTATGGGCCGCCTCGCGCGATTGCATGAGCCTGCCTTCGAGATCCTTGTCGAAGGGCACACCGAAAGAAAGAAGATCCTCGATCCGCGCTGAAGCTTCGCGCGTCATGCCAAGAACAATGTCGCGGTCGCAGATGCCGGCCCCGGCGGCCAGCGTGTCCTGCATATGTTTTTCGGGCGTGTCGCCCTCCGAGAGCGCTGCCGCAATACCGCCCTGCGCCCAAGCGGAAGAAGCGCCATCGCCCAGCGGCGCAGTGGCAATGATCGTCACGCGACGCGGTGCGAGTTTGAGCGCGCAAAAAAGTCCGGCAAGCCCGCCGCCGACGATCAGAATGTCAGATGTGGGCATTGCTACGCCTCCACGGATTTTTGCCGCTCGTCATTGCTTCGCAGTGCTCGCAATGACAAATCGGAAAGGCTCCGCCCTCACCCCAGATCGATCATGCGCTGCACGGAGCGGCGCGCGCGCTCGGCCAAGGCCGGGTCGATCGTCACTTCCTCACGCAGATAGATAAGGCTTTCGAGAATTTTCGGTAAAGTAATGCGTTTCATATGCGGGCAGAGATTGCAGGGCCGCACAAATTCAACATTCGGCGTCTCGGAGGCCACATTATCGGCCATCGAACATTCGGTGACGAGCAGCACACGGCGTGGCTGTTGCGATTTCACATAATCGATCATGGCTGCGGTCGAGCCGGCAAAGTCGGAGACTTCCACCACTTCGCGCGGACATTCGGGATGCGCAATGATTTTCAGATCGGGATCATTGGCGCGATAGCTGGAAATTTCTTCCGCCGTGAAACGCTCATGCACTTCGCAGGCGCCCGTCCAGGCGATGATCTTCACCTTTGTCTGTGCGGCGACATTTTGTGCCAGATAGCGATCGGGCAGGAAAATGACGTGATCGACGCCAAGGCTCTCGACCACTTTCACCGCATTGGACGACGTGCAGCAAATATCGACTTCCGCCTTCACATCAGCCGATGTGTTGACATAGGCCACCACCGGCACGCCGGGATATTGCGCCCGCAAGGCGCGCACATCGGCACTCGTAATGCTTTCAGCCAGCGAACAGCCGGCTTTCGAATCCGGAATGAGAATGGTCTTCGACGGATTGAGCAGTTTCGACGTTTCCGCCATGAAATGCACGCCGCCCTGGATGATAATGTCGGCATCCGAAGAGCCGGCAAGACGCGCCAGCTGCAGGGAATCGCCAACAACATCGGCAACGCAATTGTAGATTTCCGGCGTCTGGTAATTATGCGCCAGAATGACCGCATTGCGTTCGCGCTTGAGCTCGTTGATCGCCTTCACATAAGGGGCATGGAAGGGCCATTCGACGGGAGGAATGACGCGCTTCACCTTTTCATACAGATGCGCAGTCTCGCGCTCCACTTCTGGCGTCCAGCGCAAGTCGGGCATGGGGAGCACGCCATGGCGCAAGGCGGCCTGCGACAGGCCCGAGGCAGCGCCCATGCCGGCGGGCATTTCGATCCGGGGTTCTACCTGCATGACCGCCTCCCGCTTATGCTCTAACTGAGCATATGTAGGTCCAAGAAAATCGCCTGAGCCGAGGCCGAGGCGGGTTTGGGGGCGCGAGCCCATCTTTCACTCGCGTCCATAAACTCTGTTCGAGCATAAACCTAGTGCCTCCAGCGCCGTTTTCCATCCCCGCGCGCATAAAATTCATGGCTCAAGCGATCACACTCCCTTGTCCCGGATGGGAGCTTGCGGCATGAGGGCGGGATGATCTTCGCAACCTTCGCCTTTTTCCTCGTCACCCTTGCCATCGGCCTGTCGAAAATCGCTTTCGACGGCCAGACGGCTCAGGGTCTTATCTTCATGCTCGTCGGCACGCTCGCCTATTGGGCGGGCTCGGCGCTGAAAATCGCCCTTGGCGCCAGCGAAGCGCGCCCGCGCAAAGTGGGCTTTGCCATTGCCGGCGCCTGCACCGCAGCCGGCGCGATTATGACCGTCTTGGCCGAGGTGAGCTTTGATGCCTATGGGCAGGAAATGCACGGCATTGCCTGGGTTCTGGCAGGCTTGATCGCCGGACTGCTCGGCACAAAGCCGCGCCCGGCCCCGCGGGGCTGATCAGCCCCCGCCGCGCAGACGCGTATCGAGCGTGGGCCGCAGGCCCACCAGCGGGTCGCCACGCTGCGAACGATCGACAATGGGAAAGACGCCGGGCCCGGCCTTGAGATCGCGGCGCGGCTCGATTTCATCGGGCGTGGACAGAAGATCGGCTTTTTCGCCGACGGTCAGCGAAACAATGCGCATGCGCGGGCTCTCCGCAAAAGCGGCAACGCTGAGCAAAGCCCCGAGCCCGCAAGCCCAAAAGAAACGCGAACGACGCATGAAACCCGAAACGCAGGAACTGACTGCGTTCATCAAACCCCGCCGCGCCTTGCAGGAGCGTTACCGGGGTCGCGGGTGGATGCGTGTCAGAATGGGACGAGTCAGCCTACAAGAACCTGCCGGAGCAGAAAATAAATCGTCGCACCCGCAATGAAGCCGATGACGCGGATATTCATTTGCAGCGGCTCAATCTTGCCCGCCAGCGCCCGGTTGAGAAGGGCGAGATCGACAATGGCCGAGAGTGCCAGCAACCACATGAGCGGCGGGATTGGCCCGTCATGAATGACGGGCCAGCGCAGGCTGGCAAAGGCCATGGCGAAACCGGCCACGACCATATAGCCGATATAGATGATGCGCGGCGCAGGCATCAGGCCTGACTCGCAGCCTGCTTGCCAAGTGCGGCTTGCGCCGCAGCAAGGCGCGCAATCGGCACGCGGAAGGGCGAGCAGGAGACGTAATCGAGACCCGTGCGCTCACAAAAGGCGATCGAGGCGGGATCGCCGCCATGTTCACCGCAAATGCCGAGCTTGATGTCGGGACGCGTCTTGCGGCCGCGCTCGGCTGCAATGCGCACCAATTCGCCCACACCTTCCTGATCGAGCGTAACGAAAGGATCATGGGGCAGAATGCCCTTGGCCGTATAGGGCCCCAGGAAAGAGGCCGCATCGTCGCGCGAAATGCCGAGCGCCGTCTGGGTCAGATCATTCGTGCCGAAGGAGAAGAATTCCGCCGTCTGCGCAATCTCGCCGGCAAGCAATGCCGCGCGCGGCAATTCGATCATCGTGCCGACCTGATAGGGCACGGTGACGCCGGTTTCCTTTGCCACAGCTTCCGCCATGGCGACAATGCGCGCCTTGGTGAGATCGAGTTCGGCACGCGTCATGACCAGCGGCACCATGATTTCAGCCGTCACCGGCTGACCGGTTTTCTTGCCGGCCTGCACTGCGCCTTCAAAAATCGCACGCGCCTGCATTTCGGCAATTTCGGGATAGGCAATGGCAATACGCACGCCACGGAAGCCGAGCATCGGATTGAACTCATGCAATTCCGCTGCGCGGCGCTTGAGTTTGGCCGGATCGGTGTTCATGGCGCTCGCCACTTCGGCGATTTCCTCATCCGTATGCGGCAGGAATTCATGCAAGGGCGGATCGAGCAGGCGGATGGTCACCGGCAGGCCCTGCATGATCTCGAACAATTCGGCAAAATCCTTGCGCTGCATCGGCAGCAATTTTGCCAGTGCCGCGCGCCGTCCTGCCTCGTCATCGGCGAGAATCATCTCGCGCACGGCAATGATGCGATCGCCTTCGAAGAACATATGTTCGGTGCGGCACAGGCCGATGCCATCCGCGCCAAAGGAACGCGCCACACGCGCATCGGCAGGCGTTTCCGCATTGGTGCGCACTTTCATGCGGCGCACCTTGTCGGCCCATTCCATCAATTTGGCGAATTCGCCCGACAATTCGGGCTGCAACATATCGACCGCGCCCTCGAGCACCTGGCCCGTGGAGCCATCGACCGTGATGATATCGCCCTTTTTGAAAGTGCGACCGGCCGACATCAGGGTCTGCGCCGCATAATCGACGCGGATCGAACCCGCGCCCGACACGCAGGGTTTGCCCATGCCGCGCGCGACAACTGCCGCATGCGATGTCATGCCACCGCGCGTCGTCAGAATGCCGGCAGAGGCATGCATGCCGTGAATATCTTCCGGGCTCGTTTCGACGCGCACCAGAATGACGCTCTTGCCGGCTGATTTCAGCGCTTCCGCCTCATCCGAATTGAAGACGATCTCGCCGCAGGCAGCACCGGGCGAAGCCGGCAGGCCGGTGGCAATGATCTTGCGCTGCGCCTTGGGATCGATGGTGGGATGCAGAAGCTGATCGAGTGCTGCCGGATCGACGCGGGTGATGGCTTCATCTTGCGTGATGAGGCCCTCATTGGCCATTTCCACCGCAATGCGCAAAGCCGCTTTCGCCGTGCGCTTGCCGCCGCGTGTCTGCAGCATCCACAATTTGCCGCGCTCGACGGTAAATTCGAGATCCTGCATGTCGCGATAATGCTTTTCGAGCAGCTGCGTGACACGGACGAATTCGTGATAGACCTCCGGCAATGCGCTTTCCATCGACGGCTTGTCGGACAAAGCTGCAATGCGCGCGCGCTCGGTGATATTTTGCGGCGTGCGAATGCCCGCCACCACATCCTCGCCCTGCGCATTGATCAGGAACTCGCCATAGAGTTCATGTTCGCCGGTGGAGGGATTGCGCGTGAAAGCAACGCCTGTCGCCGAGGTCTCGCCCATATTGCCAAAGACCATGGCCTGCACATTGACCGCCGTGCCCCAGGAAGCCGGAATATCATTGAGCTTGCGATAGGTAATGGCGCGCTGGTTCATCCATGAGCCGAAGACCGCGCCGATGGCGCCCCAGAGCTGTTCCTTCGGATCTTGCGGGAAAGGCTTGCCTGTGGCCTGCTGCACTTTGTCCTTGTAGCCCGCGATCACTTCGCGCCAATCGTCGGCAGACAGATCGGTGTCGAGCATATGGCCGTGGTGATCCTTGAATTCTTCGAGGATCTCTTCGAAATTGTGATGATCCACATCGAGCACGACGTTGGAATACATCTGGATGAAGCGGCGATAGGAATCATAGGCGAAACGCTCATCGCCAGCGCTTTCAGCCAGCGCGCCGACCGTCGCATCGTTAAGTCCAAGATTGAGCACCGTATCCATCATGCCCGGCATGGAGGCGCGTGCACCTGAGCGCACCGAGACAAGCAGCGGGTTTTTGGGATCGCCGAACGAGCGGCTGGCGATCTTGCCAATATGGGCGAGCGCACCGGCGACCTGCGCTTCGAGCTCGGCCGGATATTGGCGCTCGTGATCGTAGAAATAGGTGCAGACTTCGGTGGTGATGGTGAAGCCTGGCGGTACGGGGAGGCCAAGATTGGACATTTCAGCCAGATTGGCGCCCTTGCCGCCCAGCAAGTTGCGCATACCGCTCTCGCCCTCGGCCGTGCCATCACCGAAGGTGTAAACCCATTTCGTCATCGTGCTCGTCCTCGGCTCGGGGGCTGCCCCCTTGAGACAGGGCCTTCTCTAGGCCGGGCTCGGCTGGATATCAATTCACCAAAGGGGCCAAATAGGGCGCAAGCGCGACCATTTCGACTGTGACCTTTGGGCGCCAGGCCTAACCGATTGGCAGGCCCCGGCCTGTCATGTTAGCCAAACCCCTCCTATCTGTAGCCCGAGCGCCCTTTCGCGCCCATTCGAGACCCACGTGCCAAATTCCTCCAAGACGCCCCTCCTGAACCGGATTTCAACCCCGGCGGACCTGCGCAGCCTCCCGGAAAGCGATCTCCGGCAGGTGGCAGCCGAATTGCGCGCCGAGACGATCGATGCGGTTTCGGTCACCGGCGGGCATCTGGGGGCGGGGCTGGGCGTGGTCGAACTGACGGTCGCCATCCACCATGTGTTCAACACGCCCGACGACCGGCTGATCTGGGATGTCGGCCATCAGGCCTATCCACATAAAATCCTCACCGGCCGGCGCGAGCGCATCCGCACCCTGCGCCAGGCGGGCGGCCTTTCGGGCTTCACCAAACGCTCCGAGAGCCCCTATGACCCGTTCGGGGCGGCCCATTCCTCGACCTCGATTTCAGCCGGGCTCGGCATGGCGGTGGCGCGCGATCTCGATGGCCGCAAGAACAATGTCATCGCCGTGATCGGCGACGGCGCCATGTCGGCGGGCATGGCTTTTGAGGCCATGAACAATGCCGGCGCCATGCATTCGCGCCTCATCGTCATTCTGAATGACAATGACATGTCGATTGCCCCGCCTGTGGGCGCCATGTCGGCCTATCTTGCAAGGCTGGGCGCGACGCGCACCTATCTCAAGCTGCGCGATTTCGGCAAACAGCTGACGCGGCAATTGCCGGTGCGCGTCGATCGCGCCATTACGCGCGCTGTCGAACATGCGCGCGGCTATGTCACCGGCGGCACGCTCTTCGAGGAGCTTGGCTTTTATTATGTCGGCCCGATTGACGGGCATAATCTCGACCATCTGCTGCCCGTGCTGAAAAATGTGCGCGACACAGATGTCGGCGGCCCGGTGCTCATCCATGTGGTGACGCAAAAGGGCAAGGGCTATGCGCCCGCCGAGAGCGCCGAGGACAAATATCACGGCGTCAATACATTCGATGTCGTCACCGGTGCGCAGGCAAAGCCGAAGGCCAATGCGCCGTCTTACACGCGCGTCTTTGCCGATGCGCTCATCAAAGAAGCGCGCAAGGACGACAAGATCGTCGCTGTCACCGCCGCCATGCCGACAGGCACGGGCCTCGATCTGTTCGAGACGGAATTTCCCAAACGCACTTTCGATGTCGGCATTGCCGAACAGCATGCGGTGACATTCGCCGCAGGGCTCGCGACCGAGGGCTACAAGCCCTTCTGCGCGATCTATTCGACCTTCCTGCAGCGCGCCTATGATCAGGTCGTGCATGATGTGTCGATCCAGAAATTGCCCGTGCGTTTCGCCATCGACCGCGCCGGCCTTGTGGGCGCCGATGGCGCGACACATGCAGGCTCTTTCGACATTGCCTATCTGGGCTGCCTGCCCGACATGGCGATCATGGCCGCTGCCGACGAGGCCGAACTCGTGCATATGGTCGCCACCGCCGCAGCCTATGATGATGGCCCCATCGCCTTCCGCTATCCGCGCGGCGAGGGTGTGGGCCTTGAAATGCCCGAATATGGCATTCCGCTCGAGATCGGCCGTGGCCGCATAATTCGCGAGGGCACGCGTGTTGCTCTTCTGTCGCTGGGCACAAGGCTCGCCGAAGCGGTGAAGGCAGCCGATATGCTTGCCGCACAGGGGCTTTCAACCACCGTCGCCGATGCCCGTTTCGCCAAGCCGCTCGACCGCGCGCTGGTGCGCCAGCTCGCAGCCCATCACGAAGTGCTCATCACCATTGAGGAAGGCTCTGTCGGCGGGTTCGGTTCTTTCGTCATGCAACAGCTTGCCGAAGACGGCATGCTCGACGGCACGGGTCGCACGCCGCTGAAATTCCGCTCCATGGTCCTGCCCGATATTTATCAGGATCAGGACAAGCCCGATCGCCTCTATGCGCAGGCAGGGCTCGATGCAAAAGCCATTGTCGCCAAAGTGCTCAGCGTGCTGGGCCGCGACGAAGAAGCGGCAAAGACGCTGATTGCGTGATGCGTCTCCCCGTCATTGCGAGCGCAGCGAAGCAATCCAGAGCATGCGACGAAACTGGATTGTTTCGTGGCTTTTCGCCTCGCAAAAATAGGCCTACATGAAAACCCGCGCCGATCTTCTGCTCGTCGAACGCGGCCTGTTTGAAAGCCGCGCCAAGGCGCGCGAGGCGATTGAAGCGGGGCTCGTCAGCGCCAATGGCGCGGCCGTGCGCAAAGCCTCCGACACGATTGCGCATGATGCGAAAATCGAGGCGAAAGCCCCCTACCCTTGGGTATCGCGCGGCGGGCTGAAACTTGTCGCCGGGCTCGACCATTTCAGCATCGACCCGACAGGGCTCACCTGCCTCGATGTCGGCGCATCCACCGGCGGCTTCACCCATGTGCTGCTCGCGCGCGGTGCGGCCAAGGTCTTTGCTGTCGATGTCGGCCAGGACCAATTGCATGCAAGCCTGCGCGGCGATCTGCGGGTCACTTCGCTGGAAAAGACCGATGCGCGGGAGCTCGATGAGCAAATCATCCCGCAGCAGCCGCAGCTCATCGTCTGCGACGCCAGTTTCATCTCGCTGAAACTCGTCCTGCCCCGCGCCCTGGAACTGGCTGCGCCAGCCGCAAAACTCATTGCGCTGATCAAGCCGCAATTCGAGGCCGGGCGGGCGGCGGTGAAAAAAGGAATCGTAAAAGATCCTGCCATTCACGCCGCAGTCTGCGCCGATATCGAGGCTTGGCTTTCGACTTCCCGGTGGAACGTGCTAGGCTTGATCGCCTCTCCCATTACCGGCGGCGACGGGAATGTCGAATTCCTGATCGGCGCAGAAAAGACAAGATGAGCGACTTCGATCTCAATGCCGAACTCGAAATCGGCCGCCTCGGCCAGCGCGGCGAAGGACTGGCGCGCCGCAATGGCGAAATCATCGCCGTGCCTTATGCGCTGCCCGGCGAGATTGTGCGCGCCGAAATCGACGGCGAGCGTGCCAAACTTGTCGATGTGATCAGGCCGAGTGCCGACCGCATCGCCCCCTTCTGCCCGCATTACACAATATGCGGCGGATGCGCGGTGCAAAATCTCGCACCATCCGCCTATGAGCAATGGAAGCGCGGTCTTGTGGTCGAGGCGCTGACGCGCGCAAAAATCGACACTGAAATTGCACCCCTGATCGATGCCCATGGCGCGGGTCGCCGACGCGTGACATTTCATTCGCGTGTGATCGATGAAGGTGCCGGCCGCAAAAGGCTCGATCTCGGCTTCATGCAGGCGCGTGCGCATAAAATCATCGCCATTGATACATGTCCGATCCTCGATCCGGCTCTGGCCCGTGCCGTGATCGCCGCCCGCGAGGCGGCGACCGCCTTGATCCCGCTGGAAAAGCCCCTCGATATTATCGTCACCGCCACGCTCGAGGGACTGGATATTGATTTGCGCGGTTCTGGCGCGCTCGATTTCCAATATCGGCAGGCTTTGATCACCATTGCCGAGCGCAATGATCTTGCGCGCATTTCAAACCATGGCGACATTATCATCGAGCGCCGCGCACCAATCTTGCAGATGGGCCGTGCCTTGGTCGCCATTCCGCCTGGCGGATTCCTGCAGGCGACTGCTGCCGGCGAAGACATGCTGGCCAGCCTCGTGCGCGAAGGCGCAAAAGGCGCCAAGAAAATTGCCGATCTTTTCGCAGGCTCCGGCACTTTCGCACTGCGGCTGGCCGAACTGGCCGAAATTGTCGCCATCGAATTCGATGAACCTGCTGCCAAAGCCTTGGCGCGCGCCAGCGCCTATGCGCAGGGATTGCGGCCGGTGAAAGTCGAACAGCGCAATCTTTTCACGCGCCCCTTGATGGGCGGCGAACTCGATGGCTTCGATGCTGTGGTTTTCGATCCCCCGCGCGCCGGCGCAGAGGCACAATCGAAAATGCTTGCAGCATCGAAAGTGCCACTTGTCATCGGCGTGTCTTGCGCATTGCAAAGCTTCACCCGCGATGCGCGCATTCTGATTGATGGCGGTTACCGGCTCGAAAAAGTGACGCCCGTCGATCAATTCCGCCATTCCGCCCATGTCGAACTGGTCGGCATTTTCAGACGCCAGCCGGAGGCCAAGACAAAGCGGCGCGGCCGTCTGCTGGGCTGAGACCGCCAGATCTATGAGAGTGAGCGCATGAAAGAGCCACGCCACGCCCTGATCGAAAAGCTCGCGACACTTGTCGGCGAGAAACATATTGTTTCAGATGTGCACGATATGGCGGCCTTTCTGAACGAGCCGCGCGACATGTTTCATGGTCGCGCCCTCTGCATTGTGCGCCCTGCCTCCACGGCGGAAGTCGCTGCTGTTTTGCGCCTCTGTCACGAAACGGGAACGGCCATTGTTCCGCAGGGCGGCAATACCGGGCTTGTCGGCGGACAGGTTCCAGATGAGAGCGGGCGGGCCATCGTGCTCTCGCTCACGCGCATGGACCGCGTGCGCGAGATCGATCTCGCCGCCAATGCCATGATTGTCGAGGCTGGCGTGACGCTACTGCATGCGCAGGAAGAGGCTGAAAAGGTGGCGCGCCTTTTCCCGCTCTCGCTTGCCTCTGAAGGCTCCTGCACGATCGGCGGCAATCTTGCCACCAATGCAGGTGGCACCGCCGTGCTGGCCTATGGCAATGCGCGCGATCTCGTCATGGGGCTCGAAGTCGTGCTGGCTGACGGGCGCGTGCTGAATGGATTGTCGAAGCTCAAGAAAGACAATACGGGCTACGATCTGAAAAACCTTTTCATCGGCAGCGAAGGCACGCTCGGCATTATCACCGCAGCCGTGCTAAAACTCTTTCCGCGCCCTGCTGCCATGCAGACGGCCTTCATCGGCCTCAAAAGCCCGCAAAAAGCACTGGATCTTTTCCAGCTCGCACAAAGCCGCGTTGGTGCGGATGTGAAAACATTCGAACTCATGCCGCGCATCGGCCTTGAATTTGCCCTGCGCCATGGCGCCAATACACGCGATCCGCTGGATGGGGCGCATGATTGGTATGTGCTGCTGGAGCTTACCTCCACCGCGCCGCAGGGTCTTGATGAGCGCATAGCCGAATTGCTCGGCGAAGCGCTTGAACAGGACATGATTACGGATGCCGCGCTTGCCGCCTCGCTGGTGCAGCGCCATGATTTCTGGCGCTTGCGCGAACTCATGTCGGATGTGCAGAAGCTTGAGGGCGGATCCATCAAGCATGATGTTTCTGTGCCTGTTTCGCGCGTGCCCGATTTCATCCGCACCGCCGGCGAGGCTATCTCTCAGGCCATGCCCGGCGCGCGCCCCGTGCCCTTCGGCCATCTCGGCGACGGCAATATTCATTACAATATTTCGCAAGCACCGGGCGACGACAAACAGGCCTTTCTCGCGCGCTGGCATGAGGCGAACGAGATCGTGCATGCCATTGTCGCGCAAATGGGCGGCTCGATTTCGGCCGAACATGGCATTGGCGAATTGAAGCGCGATCTTCTGCCAGGCGTGAAGGATCCGGTGGCGCTGGATGTCATGAAAAGTCTCAAGCGCACGCTCGATCCGAAAAACATCCTGAACCCCGGCAAAGTGCTGTCGGTGTAAGTGCCGCGCGCGGAAAGATGGATTGCCGCGTCGCTTCGCTCCTCGCAATGACGAGCCCTGAGGCCGGAGCCTTTCCGCCGTCATTGCGAGCGGAGCGAAGCAATCCAGAGTCGCCGCGTGCTCTGGATTGCCACGTCGCCTGCGGCTCCTCGCAATGACGAGATTAAAACAATTCGCCTTGCGCTTTTGCAGGCGCCGGTTTTGCAACCGGCATTGGTGTCGGGGCAACGGCCTCCTGAATCCACGCACCATCATTGGCGACCTTGTTCACCGCCGGGCCGATCTCGCATAAATCGAGCAGATCCTCGGGCGCGGGGCGCATCAGCGCCAATGCTGCATCGCTTGCTGTTTCGTCGGGCGACAGCCAGGCCTCGAACATTTCGCGCTCAAGGATCACCGGCATGCGGTCATGCACGGCAGCCATCGTGCCATTGGCAGCTGTGGTCAGCACGCAGGCTGTTTCCACTTCCTCGCCATTGGGGCCGATCCAGTTCTCCCACAGACCTGCCATGGCAAGCGGTAGGCGATCGCATCGGCGGATGAGAAAAGGCGTGACGATATCGCCCTTTTTACGCGGCGCGGGCGGACGCAGCCATTCGTAAAACCCGTCGGTGACGAAGAGACAACGACGACGGCGCAGAGCATGGCGGAAGCTGGCTTTCTCATCCGCCGTCTCGGATCGCGCATTGATGACGAGCGGATAATCTTTCGGGTCTTTCACGAAGGGCGGCAAAAAGCCCCAGCGCACCAGGCGGAAATGACGGCGCACGTCTCCATCCCCGTCACGCTCGGCGCGCACAATGGGCACGGGCTGCGTTGGCGCAATATTATAGCGCGGCGGAAAATTCGGCTGTTCGACATAGCCGAAATATCCGCGCACCGCCTCGGGCGGCAAAGTGATGGCAAAGCGTCCGCACATGATTCACATATAGGACGCCTCAGCCCTCATGGCGAGCGGGCTTGAGGCTCACGGGCGCGGGACTGTCGTCGGGCACGAAAAAATCCTGCATCAGCGCGACGCCCGGATCGACGCGATAATAATCGAAATCGCGCATGCCCCGCTCCCACAACAATGTATCATCGATGAGAAACTGCCCTGAGAGCTCGCGCGCCGGCGTGGTGAAAATGGCATGCGCCGCATCGGCGACAATCTCTGGCCTGCGCGAGGCGCGCATCATGGCCTCCCCACCCAGGAGATTCTGCACGGCGGCAGTGGCAATGGTCGTTCGCGGCCAGAGCGCATTCACCGCAATGCCCTTGCGACGCAATTCACCGGCAAGGCCCAGCACGGCAAGGCTCATGCCGAATTTCGCCATGGAATAGGCCGTGTGGGCGGCAAACCATTTTTCCTTCATGTCGAGCGGGGGCGAGAGCATGAGAATATGCGGATTGGCCGCCTTCTCGAGATAAGGCACAGCCAGTTTGGAGACCATGAAAGAGCCGCGCGCATTGACCTGATGCATGAGATCGAAACGCTTCATTTCGGTCTTTTGGCTGTCGGCCAGAAAAATCGCGCTGGCATTATTGACGACAATATCGATGCCGCCAAAATGCGCCGCTGTTTGATCAAGCGCGGCGCGCACATCCTCCTCATTGCGCACATCGACTGTGAGGGGAAGCGCCTGACCGCCCGCTTGCTCGATCTCCTGCGCGGCGGAGAAAATTGTGCCAGGCAGTTTGGGATTGGGCTCAGACGTTTTTGCCGCAATGGCGATTTTCGCACCATCTCGCGCGGCCCGCAGTGCAATGGCAAGACCAATGCCGCGCGATGCACCCGTGATGAAAAGAACTTTGCCTGAAAGAGTGCCCATGAATGCGCTCCAAATCATTTATTGAAAAAAGCCGCAAAGGCGCGCTGCGCCTCTGGCGATTGCAAAGCACTGCGAAAGGCCTCCGCTTCGCGCCCCATTTGCGCGCGTAATTGGCCGCGCTCCCCACGCATGAGCTGGCGGGCGGCGCGCAAAGCCTGTTGCGGTTTGCCGGCCAAAGCCTTGGCCTTGGCATGGGCGTGTTGATAAAGCTCATGCGCGGGCACAATGGCATTGATCAAGCCAAAGCGCTCGGCCTCTTGCGCCCCAAAAGCCTCGCCCAGCAACAAGAGTTCAGAGGCCCGTGCCATGCCGATGCGCTGCGGCAAGAGTAGCGAAGAGCCTGCCTCCGGCACAAGACCCAGATCGACAAAAGGCATGCGGAATTTTGCATCGGGTGCGGCATAGACGAGATCGCAATGGAGCATCAAAGTCGTGCCGATACCGACTGCCACGCCCTCGATCGCCGCCACCAGCGGCACATCATTCATGGCGAGCGCCTCGACAAAGCGCATGGCGGCGAGGTCCTGCGGATTTTTCAGTGCAGCGATAAAGTCGCCAATATCATTGCCGGCCGTAAACATGCCATCGGCTCCGCGCAGCAGAATGGCGCCGATGCTTGCATCCTTGGCGGCGCGCGTGAAAGCGCCAATCATCCCCTCATACATGGCGCTGGTCAGCGCATTTTTCTTCTGCGGACGGCAGAGCGTCAGCGTGAGCACGCCATCGGCCTCTGAGATTTCAAGCTCGCTCATGTTTCGCTCCAATCCGCTTGTCCGGCGATGATGGATTCGGCGCTTCTCATAATGCTGGCGGCCAGCGCCTGGGCTTGCGGGGCAAGATCAGCTGCAAAGAAATGGCACAAGCTGCGATAGCGCCCCGACTCGTCGGCCATGGCCAGTGCAGCAAGGCATGCACCCCCGCGCGTCAGTGCGAAGAGGCGCAAGAAGTGTGTTGCGCCTGCCAACGCTTTTGCAGGATCGCTGGTGCGCAGAAAGTCCATGGCTGCAACAAGCGCATTGAGCGCTGCTGTCAGGCTTTCGCGCTCCATGCTGCTCGGCATGTCAGCAAGAATCTTGCGCATATCCGCCACTTCGGCATGAAAAGCTGCGCCCTCATTCAGGCCGATCTTGCGTGTAACAAGATCAATCGCCTGTATGCCATTCGTGCCTTCATAAATCGCGGCAATGCGCGCATCGCGCATCAATTGGGCGACGCCCGTCTCCTCAATATAGCCCATGCCGCCATGCACCTGCAGGCAAAGCGAGGCCGCTTCATTTGCGAGATCGGTTGCATAGGCTTTGGCAATGGGCGTCAACAGGCCCGCACGCTCGCGCGCTTGCTGGCGCGCTGCATCTGTCGGGGCGCGATGCGACATATCGATGGCATGGGCGGTGAGATAGCAGATCGCGCGCGCCGCCGCCGTCTGCGCCTGCATGGACAAGATCATGCGGCGAATATCGGGATGATCAATAATCGCGCTCACCGGCTGCACATCGCCGGGCGCGCGGCCCTGTTTGCGCTCGCGTGCATAAGCAAGTGCGGTTTGCGTGGCGCGTTCCGCCAGCCCCACGCCCTGCAGGCCAACAGCGAGCCGCGCATTGTTCATCATGGTGAACATGCAGGCGAGGCCGCGATGTTCTTCGCCGATCAGATAGCCGGTCGCCTCTTCATAAAGCATGGTGCAGGTGGGCGAGGCGTGAATCCCCATCTTGTGTTCCAGCCCCGTGCAGCGCACACCATTGCGTGCGCCCAGTGTGCCGTCATCGCCGACAAGAAATTTCGGCACCAGAAAAAGCGAAATGCCACGCGTGCCGGCCGGCGCATCGGGCAGACGCGCCAGCACCAGATGCACGATATTGTCTGTAAGATCGTGCTCGCCATAGGTGATGTAGATTTTTTCGCCGCTGATGCGATAGGTGCGCTCAGCGGCGCGCGCAGCGCGCGTGCGCAAAGCTGAGAGATCCGAGCCCGCTTGCGGCTCCGTGAGATTCATCGTCGCCGCCCATTGGCCCGACACCATGTGCGGCAGAAATTTGGCGCGCAATTTTTCATCGCCATGTTCGGCCAAAGCCTCGATAGCGCCCAGCGACAGAAGCGGGGCCAAAGCAAAGGCCATATTCGCGCCGTTCCATGTCTCCAGACAGGCGGCGTTGAGCAGATGCGGCAGGCCAAGCCCGCCATCGGCCTCGCTTGCGGTCACGCCAAGCCAGCCGCCATCGCGCCATTGCGCATAGGCCTGCTGCCAGCCGGGCGAGGTGCGCACCTGGCCATGTTCGAGAACGGGCGGATGCAGATCGCCTGTGCGCCAGAGCGGGGCGAGCGTGCCTTCCGCCATTTTCGCCGCCTCATCGAGAATGGCGCGTGCGGCATCGGCATCGAAATCGGGATAAAGCCCCTGCGTGAGGCCGCCCACCTGTGTCATGGTGAAGAGCATGTCGGCGACCGGCGCGCGATAGACCATGTTCCCTCTCCGGCAGGACGCCGCTTGACGGCGCGGCTCATCGGGCGGAAAAGGCCCGAAGTCCCTCTATGGTTTACTTGTAAACAGAATCCCGGACCAGCTCAAATGAATCCCGCAACGCAGCTGCGCCCTGCCGATCCCTCCGCCATAGAGGCGGCGGCGGATGTTTTGCGCGCGGGCGGGCTCGTCGCCTTCCCGACCGAGACGGTCTACGGGCTCGGCGCAGATGCCACTTCCGGCGCGGCGGTGGCGAAAATTTATGAGGCCAAGGGGCGCCCGCATTTCAACCCGCTCATCGCCCATGTGCCGGATCTGGCAGCGGCAGAGCGCGAAGGGATTTTCAACGCCGAGGCGCGCAAACTGGCGCAGGCTTTCTGGCCCGGCCCACTCACGCTGGTCGTGCCCGTTGCGCCCGGCTGCAGCGTCAGCGATCTGGCGCGCGCGGGCCTGCCCAGCCTTGCCTTGCGCGTCCCCGACCATCCGGTCGCGCTTGCCTTGCTGCGCGCTTCAGGGCGGCCCATCGCCGCGCCCTCCGCCAATCGCTCGGGCCGCGTCTCACCCACGCTTGCTCTGCATGTCATGGGCGATCTGGAGGGGCGCATCGACATGGTGCTCGATGGCGGAGCCACGAGCGTCGGCGTCGAATCGACCATCATTGCCTGCCTGCCCGATGGGCTGGCTTTGCTGCGACCCGGCGGCATAGCGCGCGAGCATATTGAGCGCGTGCTCGGCCATCAAATCGGCACGGCCAGAGATGGCGGCGCGGTGACGGCGCCGGGCATGCTCGCCTCCCATTATGCGCCCCATGCGCGCCTGCGGCTCGATGCAACAAGCATCGAGAAAGACGAAGCCATTCTCGATTTCGGCGGCCGTTTCGCCGATGTGCAACAGGCCAGTTTCGATCTCTCGCCATCGGGCGATCTGGCGGAAGCTGCAAGCAATCTCTTCGCCTTCCTGCGCGCACTCGATGCGACCGGCGCCGATGTGATCGCCGTTGCGCCCATTCCACTTGAGGGCTTGGGCGAAGCCATCCGCGACAGGCTGGCACGTGCGGCCGCGCCACGGAGTTGAAAAAACCCGTCATTGCGAGCGAAGCGAAGCAATCCAGAAGCCTCACGTGAGGCTCTGGATTGCCGCGTCGGCCTGCGGCCTCCTCGCAATGACGCGAAGCTGAGCTCCAACTTTCTTCCAATTTGCCAATCGCCCGATTTGGGCGATCCTGCATTGGGCCGCATGTTTTAAGGCCCGACGCAATTTCAGGAAGACATTTAGGGAGGATCCGATGCGCTATTTTCTGGCTGCTGCGGCTTTGGCCATTCCGCTGATTGCATCTTCTGCCCATGCGCAGGAAATGATGGACTGCCAAACCAATTACAGAACCACGTCCCAAGTGTCGGAGACTTTCCCCGGTACGCTCGCGACCAAAAAAGACATGGCCTGCCGACATACCCGCAGCCTCGGCGGCAAAGCGCGGGGCATGGCGCCCGGCAGCGCAGCTGGCTTCGACATCGTGCAGGCCCCGAAAAACGGCAAGGTCTCAGTAGAAAACGAATCAGCCTTCATTTTCACACCGAAAAAAGGGTTTTCCGGTTCCGACACAATGGTGATCCGGCTGAAATATATGAATGGCGCCAGCGCCACAGTCCGTTTCGCCATTACGGTCTCCTGATCCCATCCGTCATTGCGAGGAGCGTAAGCTCCGAAGCAATCCAGAGCCACGCATTGGGCTCTGGATTGCTTCGCTTCGCTCGCAATGACGGGCTCCCCTGCCCTTGCCGCCATCCCTCTCCCTCGCCTAGACTTGGCCCCGGCTGGCGGATCAACCGCTGCCGGGCGCCGAAAATGGCGCAGCACGGGAGGATAGGATGCTTTCGAGATGCGCAGCCTTAGCGCTTGCCCTTTTGGCCGCGGGAACGCCGGCCAAGGCCGATCCCGTTGCCGATTTCTACAAGGGCAAGAACCTCCAGCTGATCGTCGGCTATGGTCCGGGCGGGGGCTATGATGTCTATGCGCGGCTGCTGGCGCGTTTCATGGGCAAATATGTGCCCGGCAATCCCACTGTCGTGGTGCAGAACATGCCCGGCGCGGGCTCCCTGCGCGCTGCCAATTATCTTTATGTGAATGCACCGCGCGACGGCACGGCGATGGGCACATTCGCGCGCAATATGGCGCTGCTCGGCGTGCTCAAGGACAATCCCAACGTCCAGTTCGATCCACGCAAATTCACCTGGCTCGGCTCGCCCTCCAGTTCGGAAAACGATTCCTACATTCTCTTCGCCCGCAAGGATTCAGCGGTGAAGACGCCGCAAGATCTCGTGCGCAAGGGCGGCCCCGAACTCATCATCGGTGGCACGGCGGAAGGCGCGACCGGCAATGATGTCGCCATTTTGCTGAAGGACACGCTCGGGCTAAACATCAAATTGATCGCGGGCTATCCCGATTCAGGCGCCTTGTTTCTCGCCATCGACCGCAAGGAACTGGACGGGCGCTTCGTCGGCCTGTCGGCTGTTGCATCCGCCAAACAGGACTGGCTGAAGCCCGATTCCAACATGCAGGTTCTGCTGCAATTTGCCCGCGCCACACGCCATCCCGATTTTCCCAATGCGCCGACCGCGCGCGAAATTGCGCCCAATGACAAGGCGCGCGCGCTCGTCGAACTGGCGGAAATTCCCTATTCGCTGGCCCGCCCCTTTGTTGCGCCGCCCGATCTGCCGCGCGAGCGCGCAGCAGCGCTGCAAAAGGCATTTCTCGATGCCAATGCCGACAAGGAATATCTCGTCGATGCGCAAAAGCTCGGCCTCGACATCAGCCCGGTCGGCGGCAAGGAAGCGCTCGAAATGATCGACAAACTCGCCGCCGCACCGGCAGATTTGCTCGAACATTTGAAGAAACTGCAGTGATGCCATCCCCCCACAGGCGGGAGCAGATTGAGGAGAAAACATGAAACGCGTCTTTGCCGCCGCCATGATTGCTGCATGTGTGAGCACTGCGCCCGCACTCGCGCAGGCTCCGGCTGATTTCTACAAGGGCAAATCCATCCAGCTCGTTGTCGGCTACGGGCCGGGCGGCGGCTATGACGTCTATGCGCGTCTGCTGGGCCGTTTTTATGGCCGCCACATGCCGGGCAATCCGACAATTGTCGTGCAGAACATGCCCGGCGCGGGCTCACTGGTGGCCACCAATTATCTCTACAATGTCGCACCGAAAGACGGCACGTCCTTTGGCACATTCGCGCGCAACATGCCCCTCATTGCGGTGCTGGGCGGCAATGCTGCGGTGAAATTCGATCCGCGCAAATTCACCTGGCTCGGCTCCATGTCTTCCTATGAGGAAGATTCCTACATCATGTGGGTGCGCAAAGATGCCAAGGTGAAAACGCTCGCCGACATCCAGAGAGCTGGCGGCGAGCCTGTCGTGCTCGGCGGCACGGGGGAAGGCGCAACCGGCAATGACGTGCCGATCATCCTGCGCGAGGCACTGGGCCTCAACATCAAGCAGATTGTCGGCTATCCCGATTCCAACGCGATTTTTCTCGCCATCGAGCGGCGCGAAGTGGACGGGCGCACCACCGATCTCTCATCCGTGCGAGTCAACAAGCCTGAATATCTGCGGCCCGATTCCTTCATCCAGCCGCTGCTGCAATTTGGCCGCGCGACACGCCATCCCGATTTCCCCAATGTGCCGATTGCGCGCGAATTGGCGAAAGACGACAAGGCACGCGCGCTGATCGAGCTGACCGAACTGCCCTACATCACGTCGCGCCCCTTCGTCGCCCCGCCCGGCGTGCCGGCAGATCGCGCAGCCGCCATGCAAAAAGCCTTTATGGATGCGCAGAAAGATCCCGAATTGCTGGCAGACGCCCAGAAACTCGGCATCGGCATCACACCCATCGACGGCAAGGCGGTTCTGGCGCTGATCGACAAGATTTCAGCCACGCCGCAGGCCGAACTGGACCGCGTGCGCACATTGCTCGACGAGGGCAAGGGCGCGAAATGATGGTGCCGGGCGCAAACCTGACATCGACTGCAACAAGAAGAGAAAGAAGGACATAATGCCCCACGATGCAAAAGAAGGCGTGCACTGGCACGAACCCAAGGCTGGCGAAAATGCAGGCTTTGGAAAATTCAACCGCCCCGCCATGCCCTATGATCGTTTCATGGAAGCCGAAGGCATTCCCTGCCATCGCGCCATTGGCGTGCATCGTGTGCATGATCTGCCGATGAAGCCCTGGGCGCGTCTTGGCGGGCGCGGCACTTATATTCAGCTCTTCGGTACCGAAGGGCTTTGGGGCATGTATGTCGTCGAGATTCCGGCCGGCGGTGCGCTGAATACCGAAAAGCACATGTATGAAAAGCAGGTCTTTGTCGTGGAAGGCCGCGGCTCGACGGAAGTCTGGAACGATGGCCAGACGAAAAAGCAGACATTCGAATGGCAGAAGGGTTCGCTCTTCGCAGTCCCGCTCAATGCCAATCATCGCTTCGTCAATGCGAGCAATTCACCGGCTCTGCTTTTGTGCGGCACGACGGCGCCCAATATCATGAACCTCGTCGACAATCCGCATTTCGTCTTCAACTGCCCGTATAATTTCACCGATCGCTATGCGGGCGATGAGGATTATTTCAAGCCGAAGGACGATCTCGAGCCCGATCCGGTGCGCGGCCTTGCGATGAAGCGCACAAACTTCCTGCCCGACATTATCAATTGCGAAATGCCGCTCGATAATCGTCGCTCGCCCGGCTATCGCCGGCTTGAGCCGCATATGGGCAACCAGCGTTTCCATCTGTGGATCGGCCAGCATGAAACGGGCCGCTATTCCAAGGCCCATTGCCATGAGAGCGCCGCCATTCTCATCTGCGTGAAAGGCAAGGGCTATACTTACACCTGGCCTGAGGGCCTCGGCATGACGCCCTGGAAAGACGGCAAGGGCGAAAAAGTCATGCGCCAGGATTATGAATTCGGCGGCATGGTCTCGGCCGCGCCCATGTCGGGTGATTGGTTTCACCAGCATTTCGGTGTCAGCAAGGATCCTTTGCGTTTCACTGCATGGTTTGGCGCCAATAATCACTCGGCGCTGAAGCCCGGACGCCCCGGCGAAGCCATGGCCGATATCTGGGCCATCGACATCAAAAAGGGCGGTCGCGCGATCCCCTATAATGAGGAAGATCCCTATATCCGCACCGAGTTCAACGAAACCCTTGCGGCAGAGGGCGTTCCCACACGCATGGAAGACAAGCTCTATGTGAAGGGCGATTGATCGTGCTTCCCCTTCTCCCGCCAAGGCGGGAGAAGGGTGCACTGTCAATCAATTCGCACGATCTCCACATCCTGCACGCCGACGCGCATCGTTTCACCGACATGTTTTGCGATCAGCGCGCGCGCCATGGGCGAGACATGGGAAATGGATCCCTTGGCCAGATCGGCCTCGTCTTCACCGACAATGCGGAAAATTTTCTCGCGCCCATCCAGATAGCGAATGGTCACGCGCGAGCCGAAATGAACATGAGATGTCTCGCCGACTTCTGGCACAAGCTCGGCTGAAGCGCGGCGCGACTGCCAATAGCGCAATTCTCGCTGCGCGCGGGCAAGGCTGGAGCGATCCTGCGCCTGCTGCGCGCGGGCAATGGCTGCCTGCAGACGCAAGATTTCCTCATCGATCTGCGCGAGACCCTCGCGCGTGACGAGATTGCGATGCGGACTGATCGGACGATCGGCAATGTCGCCGAAAACGTCGCCATCCGGCTCTTTCATGAAAGCGATACTCATGACACGGCAACGCCGCGCCATGAGCCAGGTTCCGACAGCAGAGCTGGACGTGATGTCAGCCGATATCGACGACGATGCGGCCGCGCACCTTGCCTTGCACAATATCGCGCGCTGCATCCATCACGCCCGCAAAGGGGACATGCGTTGTCATCGAAGCGAGCTTGGCCTTGTCGAGTTCGCGATTCAACCGCGCCCAAGCCTCAATGCGCATCGGCTTGGGGCATTGCACGCTTTCCACGCCCAGCAGGGCGACATTGCGCAGGATGAAGGGCGCAACTGTGGTGGGCAGGTCCATGCCCTGCGCCAGACCGCAAGCGGCAATAGCGCCATGCGCCTTGGTTGCGGCCAGAACATTGGCCAGCGTGAGCGAACCAACAGCATCAATGCCTGCCGCCCAGCGCTCTTTCATCAAGGGCTTGGGCGGTGCTGCAAATTCCTTCGTGTCGAGAATTTCATCTGCGCCGAGGCTTTTCAGATAATCGCCCTCTTCCGGGCGGCGCGTGCAGGCAATCACATGCCAGCCGGCATTTTTCAAAAGCGCAACGGCGACCGAGCCGACGCCACCAGCAGCACCCGTGACAATGGCCGGCCCCATCGAAGGCGTGACGCCATGCTTTTCCAGCGCCATCAGGCAGAGCATGGATGTGTAGCCGGCCGTGCCGATTGCCATGGCCTCTTCCGGCTTCATGCCCTCTGGCAGATGCACGAGCCAATCGGATTTCAGCCGCGCCTTTTGCGCATAGCCGCCGAAATGGCCCTCGCCCACACCCCAACCGTTGAGGATCACTTTGTCGCCGGGCTTGAACTCGGGCGATGCGGATGTTTCCACCACGCCGGTGAAATCGACGCCGGGGATCATCGGAAATTTGCGCACGACCGGCGATTTGCCGGTAATGGCAAGACCATCCTTGTAATTGACGGTCGAATGGGTGACGCGAACAGTGACGTCGCCATCCATCAGATCCTTCTCGTCGAAATCGACGAAAGCCGCGCGATAGCCGGCATCATCCTTGTCGATGCGGACTGCCTTGAATGTGGACATCGAGCCTCTCCTCATTTCCTCGTCATTGCGAGCGGAGCGAAGCAATCCAGAACCAATGCGCGGCTCTGGATTGCTTCGTCGCTTTGCTCCTCGCAATGACGACACAAAGATTGTGCGTCCGGCGGCAACGTCAAGCCGCCGCCGCACTCTCCTTTCGGACCACCGGCTTTTCCTCCACCGGCAGATTGATCAGGGCCGAGGCCACGCCAAGGGCAATGGAAAGGCCCCAGACGATTTCATAAGAACCTGTGGCCTCGCGCAAAACGCCGCCGAGCAGCGCGCCCATAAAACCCCCGACCTGATGGGAGAAAAAGGCGAAGCCGTAAAGCATGGCAAAATAGCGCGTGCCAAACATCTGGCCGATGAGAGCCGAGGTCGGCGGCACGGTGGAGAGCCACAACAGGCCTGTAATCGCGCCAAACAGATAGGCGCTGGTGGCTGAAGGGGGCACCATCAGAAAGGCAAGCGTCGCCAATGAGCGGCCAAAATAGATGAACGAGAGAATGTAGCGGCGCGGCATCCGGTTCGACAAATAGCCGGCGCTGAGAGAGCCGACGATATTGAACAGGCCCACAAGCGCAAAGGCCCAATAGCCGACCTGCGGCGTGAGCCCGGCCTCGACGAGATATTTCTGCAGATGCACCGTGATGAAGGCGAGCTGGAAACCGCAGGTGAAAAAGCCCAGCACCACGAGCACATAGGAGCGATGGGCAAAAGCCTCTCCAAGCGCCTCGCGCAATGTCTGCTGTTTGGGTGCGCCTTCAACCTGCGTCTTGATCGGTGCGCTGGCGACCGCCATCGACAAAGGCAGAATGGCCAGCATCAGCACCGCAAAGAACAAAGCCGTCCAATGCCAGCCTGCCGACTGGATCATCGCGCCCGAGAGCGGCGAGAAAACAAACTGGCCGAAAGAGCCTGCCGCAGTGACAAGGCCAAAAGCCATGGACCGGCGATTTTCAGGCAGCAATTTGGCCAAAGCACCAACCACCAGCGACAAAGCGCAGCCCGACAGGCCAAAGCCGATCAGCACACCAGCGGCAAAGGTGAAAGCAATCGGCGTATCGGCCACCGACATGAGAGCAAGGCCGAGGCCATAAAGAAGCGCGCCACCCCAGAGCACCCGCAGCGAGCCGAAACGGTCGGCGAGTGCGCCGGCAAACGGCTGGCCGAGGCCCCAGAGAAGATTCTGAATGGCAAGGGCAAAGGAAAATGTATCCGAGCCCCAGCCATATTCCGTGATGACCGGCAGCTGGAAATTGCCCGAAGAGGCGCGCGGACCGAAGGTCAGCATGGAGATCATGCAGGCCGACAGAATGATCAGTTCGGGCGGCAATTTCCTGCCCTGCCCCGGTTGTGCCCCAGCCTGCGACATGCGGAACCCCTCTTCATCGGCCGGTAAAAATCCGGCTCTGGTCTTGCACTCAAGACATGGTTACCCTGTGCGCCGGATCATCGCCAGCGAAAACGAGACAAGAAAAGGCATGCCGGACGAGGTCAGCCAGACACAGGATGGGGAACGCAAGCCGCTCCTTTCCCACTTCGAGACTTTGGTCGTCGTTTTCGGCGTCCTGCTGCCCTTGTTCCTTGGCTCGGTTTCCCAGAGCATTGCCGCCAGCGCCCTGCCGACCATCGGCCGCGCGCTCGATGCCACCGGCGATCTCTCGTGGATCATCACGGCCTATCTTTTGACCCAGACCGCTGCCACGCCGCTGTTTGGCAAATTTTCCGACACGCATGGCCGGCGTGCGACTATAATCATCTCCTTGTGGATTTTCATTGCCGGTTCGCTGGCCTGCGCTCTGGCAGAAAACATCACCATGCTGGTGATCGCGCGCGCTGTGCAGGGCATTGCAGCGGGCGGGCTGACTTCTGTGCCGATGACTGTGCTCGGCGATCTGGCACCGCCCAAATATCGCGCCCGCTATTATACCTGGTTCTCGCTCACCTATATTACCGCCGGTGCGCTCGGCCCTGCACTTGGCGGCTTTTTCGCCGAATATGTTCATTGGTCAGCGATTTTCTGGTCGGGCATTCCGCTCGCCGTCGCCGCAATTTTCATCACCAACAAATCACTGCGCAAGCTCCCGGCCTTTCACCGCTATCACAAGCTCGATCTGGCCGGCGCCTGTCTGATTACGGCGGCGAGCCTGTCCTTCATGTTTGTGCTGACGGCGGGTGGGCGTGTCTATCCCTGGGCCTCGCCGCAGATTGCGGGCCTGGCTTTTGTCTCAATGCTGCTCTGGGCGGGATTTGTCTGGCGCATGCGCAGCGCGCCTGAACCGCTCATTCCACTGGGCATCGTTTCCAACAAGATCGTGCGCTGGGCGATCATCTCCAATGGTTTTGGCTGGAGCGCCATTGTCGGGCTCAATATTTATCTGCCGATCTGGTTGCAGACGGTCTCTGCCATGACGCCCGCGCAATCGGGACTGGCGCTGATGATCGTCATGGTGGCGCTCAACAGCGGCGCTTTGGTGGGCGCGCAACTCGCCTCACGCATCACCCATTACAAGCGCATACCCATTGTCTCGCTTGTCGTCTGCATTGCGGCAACACTCTGGCTTGCCTGGCGCAGCGCGGGCATGGGATTTATGGAATTGCAGATCGTGCTTGCCGTCTGGGGCTTTTCATTCGGCCCAGTCGCGCCGGTCACATCTGTCTCCATGCAAAATACCGTGCCGCAGCATCAGCTCGGCACAGCGGTGGGCTGCATGGCATCTGTGCGCGGGCTGATCACGACATTCACGGTCGCCATTTTCGGCGTGATCGTGCTGCATGTTCTGCCCGATGCAACGGGCGATGCAAAAGGCGCTCTGGCGGCGCTCGATCTCGATGCCGCCGCGCAGGCCTTCCGCACGCTCTTCCTGCTCGGCGCGCTATGCCTGACCATATCGCTCGTCACGCTGCTCTTCATGGAAGAGCGGCCGCTCGAAACCAAGCGGCCCGTCTGATCCTCACATATTCGGATAATTCGGCCCGCCGCCGCCCTCAGGCGTAGCCCAGACGATATTTTGCGCCGGATCCTTGATGTCGCAGGTTTTGCAATGGACGCAATTTTGCGCGTTTATGACAAAACGCGGATCCGTTTTTGCAGCCTCATCGCCATAGACGATTTCATAGACGCCGGCCGGGCAATAGAGCCGCGCCGGCTCGCCATATTTCGGCAGATTGTCACGCACCGGCACAGCTGCATCCTTGAGTTTCAGATGCACCGGCTGGTCTTCCTCATGATTGGTGGAGGAGAGAAAGACGGAAGACAATTTGTCGAAGGATATTTTGCCATCGGGCTTGGGATAGACGATGGGCTTCACCTCGCTGATCGGCTTCAGCGTCGCATGATCGGGCTTGCCATGTTTCAGCGTGCCGAAAGGCGACCATTTGACCAGCGTGTTGAGCCACATGTCGAGCCCGCCCAGCGCAATGCCGGCATAAGTGCCAAGCTTCGACCAGAGCGGTTTGACATTGCGCACGCGATAAAGATCGCGCCCGATATCGCTGCGACGCCATTCCGCTTCATAGGATGACAGCTCATCATGCTCCCGGCCCTGCTGGATGGCGACAACAGCATGTTCGGCTGCCAGCATGCCCGACAGAATCGCATTATGCGAACCCTTGATCCGCGGCACATTGACGAAGCCTGCCGCACAGCCCAGCAAAGCGCCGCCGGGGAAACAGAGTTTCGGCACGGATTGCCACCCGCCCTCGGTGATCGCGCGCGCGCCATAAGCAATGCGCTTGCCGCCCTCAAAAATCGGCGCAATCGAGGGATGGGTTTTGAAACGCTGGAATTCGTCGAAGGGCGAGAGCGTCGGATTCTCATAATTGAGATGCACGACGAAACCGACCGACACGAGCCCATCCTCAAGATGATAGAGGAAAGAGCCGCCGCCGGTTTTTGCATCGAGCGGCCAGCCGAAGGAATGCATGACGAGGCCGGGCTTATGTTGCGCCGGATCGATCTGCCAGAGCTCTTTCAGGCCGATGCCGTATTTTTGCGGCTCGCGATCCTTGTCGAGGCGATATTTGGCAATGGCCTGTTTCGACAGTGATCCGCGTGCGCCTTCCGCCAGAAATGTATATTTGCCGCGCAGCTCCATGCCGCGCGTAAAAGCATCCTTCATCTCGCCTTCGCGCGACACGCCCATATCGCCGGTGGCAATGCCGATCACTTCGCCACGCGCACCAAAGAGCAATTCGGCAGCGGCAAAGCCCGGATAGATTTCCACGCCCAAAGCTTCCGCCCGCTGGCTGAGATAGCGCGCCACATTGGCGAGTGAGCCAACATAATTGCCGTGATTGTTCATCAAGGGCGGCATCAAAGCATTGGGCAGGCGAATGCCACCCGAATGACCCAGCATGTAGAAACGGTCTTCCGTCACTTCGGTCTTGAGCGGGCGGTCGGCATCCGTACGCCATTCGGGGATGAGCCTGTCGAGGCCGATCGGGTCGATCACCGCGCCCGAGAGAATATGGGCGCCGACTTCCGAGCCTTTTTCCACCACGACAACGGTCAGTTCAGGGTCGAGCTGTTTGATGCGGATCGCCGCGGCCAGGCCGGCCGGGCCGGCGCCCACGATCACGACATCGAAATCCATGCCCTCGCGTTCAGGCATGTCGACAGGCTCGGCCATTCCCATTCTCCTCAAGACCGCTTTGGCGTGGCCGGGCGCTTTCCGCCCCGCAGCCGCAAGCTTTCCCCTTGTAGCGGCACAGGCGCGTCGCGCAACCGCGCGGAAAGTGCTAGAGAGGAGACATGTTGTCCGACCCCCCGAACACAGCCTCACCCCAGGATGGCGCAAGCCAGGCAGAGCTGATTGCCATGCTCCGCTGGCATGTCGATATGGGCGTGGACCTTGCTGTGGGCGATGAGCCACGCAATTATTTTGCCGAAAGCGCGGCCAAAGCGGCCCAAAAGCCGGCCGAGACCCCGCGCGGCGAGCCTGAATCCCCCCGGCCGGCGCGCATCGCGCCCCGGCTTGCCCCCGAACCCGTCCAGCTGCGCGCCCCGCCGGCTGGCCCCTTGACGCTGGCGCCCGATGAGGCCGTCGCCCAGGCCCGCGCGCTGGCCGAAGGCGCTCAAACGCTGGAGGAGCTGACGGCTGCCCTGGCTGGCTTTGAGGGTTGCGTGCTCAAGCGCAGCGCCAGCCATCTCGTCTTTGCCGAGACCGCGCCCGGCGCACGAATCATCTTTGTCGGCGATGTGCCGGGCGAACAGGACGATCGGGAGGGCCGGGTGCTTTTCGGATCGCCGGGGCTGCTCTTCGATGCCATGCTGAAATCGGTCGGGCTGCAGCGCGAGCATATTGGCATTGTCCATACAGTGCCCTGGCGGCCACCGGGCAATCGCGACGTCCATGCCCATGAGATCGCCGCCTGCCTGCCCTTCCTGCAGCGCTATCTCGCCCTTGTCGCCCCCGCGCTCGTCGTGACTCTGGGCGGTCTGCCTGCGCAGCATTTGCTTGGTGCAAAAGAGCCGCTCATGCGCATTCGCGGAAAATGGTTCGAACTGGCTTTGCCGGGCTCGCAAACCATTCCGGCGCTCGCCATGTTGCATCCCGATTATCTCTTGAAAGCGCCCGCCGCCAAGCGGCATGCATGGAGCGATCTGCGCGCCCTGCGGCGGATGCTGAGTGAGAAAGGCCTCGCCTGAGGCGAGGCTTTTTTGGACGGAGCCTGCGAACATGAAATGGGAAGATTTTCGCCAGTCCGACAATGTTGACGATCGTCGCGGCGATGGCGGCGGCGGTTTCGGCTTGCCGGGCGGCGGCGGTGGCCTTGGCATTGGCACGATGATCGTGCTCGGCATTCTGGGCTATGCGCTGGGCATCGATCCACGGCTTCTGATCAGCGGCGCGGAAATGGTGAGCGGCGCGCGCCCCGGCTATGTCGAACAGGCGCCGCGCCAGAGCAAGGCGGTTCCGCCAACCGATCAGATGGGCCGTTTCGTCTCCGCTGTCGTCGCCCAGACCGAAGACGTCTGGAGCGAGATTTTGCCCGCCCAGACCGGCACGAAATATGTGCCCCCGCGTCTGGTCATGTTTGACGGCCAGACACAATCAGCCTGCGGCCGCGCGCAATCGGCCATGGGGCCCTTCTATTGCCCGCTCGACCAGCGCATCTATCTCGACACATCCTTCTTCAACGACATGCGCAAGAGGCTCGGCGGCGGTGGCGAATTTGCCTATGCCTATGTGATTGCCCATGAGGTGGGCCACCATGTCGAAAATCTGCTGGGCGTGCTGCAGCGTGCGCAACGCATCCAGCAGCAGAGCGGCAAGGTCGAAGCCAATCGCATTTCTGTTCGCGTTGAACTGATGGCCGATTGCTTTGCCGGCGTCTGGGCTGCCAATGCAGAACGCAAATGGCGCATTCTTGAAAAAGGTGACATTGAACGCGCCATTGCCACTGCACAGGCCATCGGCGACGATCGCCTGCAGCAGAGCGCGCGCGGTTCCATTGTGCCAGATTCCTTCACTCACGGCTCTTCGGCGCAGCGCGTCGAATGGCTGCAACGCGGCCTGAAATCGGGCCGTATCGAATCCTGCAATACTTTTGCGAGCACCAATAATGCCCGGTATTGATGAAAGCCTGCCCTTCATTCCGCTCTCGATTGCCGTATTGACGGTCTCCGACACGCGCTCGCTCGAGCAGGATAAATCCGGCGACACGCTTGTTGCGCGGCTTGAGGCCGCCGGCCACAAGCTTGGCGCGCGCGCCATTGTGCAGGACGATGTCGAAGACATTCGCACAATCGTGCGCGGCTGGATCGCCGACAAAGGCATTGACGTCATCATCACCACGGGCGGCACGGGCTTTACCGGTCGCGACGTGACGCCTGAAGCCATCGAGCCTTTGTTTGAAAAAACCATGGATGGTTTTTCCGCCGTCTTTCACCGCTTGTCCTACGACAAGATCGGCACATCGACGATCCAGTCGCGCGCCACCGGCGGCGTGGCGGGCGCGACCTATATTTTCGTTCTGCCCGGATCGCCCGGCGCCTGCAAGGATGCCTGGGACGGCATTCTCGCCCAGCAGCTCGATTATCGGCACAGGCCCTGCAATTTCGTGGAAATCATGCCGCGTCTCGACGAGCATCTGCGCCGCGGCAAAGCGAAATAACCGATCCCGGCAAAAAGCCCCGCTTAATCGACCCGCCTTGCGCGAACGCGCAAGGTCGTTTGCGGCTTGGCCGCGCGCACAAGCGATGCAAAATCGCGCAAGGATGAATCCGACAGGCTTGGCCGCCAAGTAATGATGCCGGCAGCGGGGGCGAGCGAGGGAAAACTGCGCGAGAGAAAAGTCTCCGGCCTTTCGCGGATCAGGGCGCCGCGTTGAGCCGCGCCGCTGCGCGCCAGAAAATCGCCTGCCTCCTCAATAAAGCCGGCCTCCGGCGCATGACCGGCGCGAATGACGAAAAGCGCTGGACCGCGCACGCATTTCAGCGCATCGGCGATAATCAGATCGCCGGTCGCGCTCTCCGAAAATTCGCATCCCGCATGATCGGCAATCTCGGCGAGATCGCCGCCAGCAAGACCGGCAAGGGTGACATCGCGCAACAGGCCCTCCACTGCGGCGGGCACAAGGGCCGCCAGCGTGCGCACAACAGCATCTGGCGTGGCCTGCGGGGTGGAGGCATCGGCGGCAAGAACAAGGGCTGACAACATGAGCCCTCTATAGCACGGGCCTTGCCGCCATCATGCCCGAAGAGGCAGCAGAAGCGGGGCTTGTCCTGCGCAACTTATGCACAGAGGCGCTTGACGCCCGCTTTTTTGTTCACTATTTGTTCTTTATATTATGACATTTTCGGCCCTCCCCGATGCCATTCCAGGGGCCGCGCCTTCGTTGCTGTCTGGATTTTTCATTCATTTTGCAGAGGGATCCGCCATGCGTGTTTTTCCGGGGCTTTCCTCCATGACGCTGGGAGTGCGCAGCGTCGAACATGCAGCAGCCTTTTACGAAAAACTGGGCTGGAAGCGGTCTGACCATTCCTCACGCGCTGTTGCGGTTTTCGAGCTCAACAATCTTCTCCTGTTCCTTCGTCCGAGCGACGCGCTGTCGCGCGATCTTCGCGCCTGTGCTCTGGCAGGATTGCGCGGCTTTTGTGCCCATACGCAAAATTACGGCAATGGCCCCGCCGTTCATGCCGTTCTCGAACAGGCCCGGAATGCGGGAGCGCAGATTTTACGGGACGCTTCGATCGAAACATTCGGCAGACGCACAGCAAGCGGGACTGGCCTGCGCGGCGCTTTCGCAGATCCCGACGGGCACGTGTGGGATATTGTGCACGATCCCCGCCTCATCCCGGCCCCCGACGGTTCGCTCGAGCTGCAGCGCAAGGTCACGCGTTAGCCGCTCTTTACAGCGCTTCGCGCGGCGGGCAGAAGATGGCGACGCTGAACCTTTGCCCCGCAGGACCATGCCGCATTTTCGCATCGAGCGCCGGCACATGAGCCAAGGCCTCTGGCCCATCGCCGGCATTGACGAGGCCGGGCGCGGCCCGCTTGCCGGGCCTGTTGCAGTGGCCGCCGTCATTCTCGATCCGGCGCGCCTGCCGCGCGGCCTCGATGATTCAAAACAGCTCGGGGAACGCACGCGCGAAAAACTCTTCGACATGATCATGCAAAAAGCATTGTGCGTCAGCATTGCTCTTGCCTCGGCGCGCGAGATCGACCGGGTGAATATTCGCCAGGCCACGCTCAATGCCATGCGCCGCGCCGCCGCAAGCCTCTCCATGCCGCCCGCCCATGTGCTGATCGATGGCAAGGATGTGCCAGCAGGCCTCACCTGCTCAGGCCAGGCCATTGTCAAAGGCGATGGAACATCGCTTTCCATCGCCGCAGCCTCGATCGTGGCGAAAGTCACGCGCGACCGGCTGATGAAAAGGCTGGCGCAGCATTATCCCGCCTATGGTTTCGAATCTCATGCAGGCTATGGGACACGCGCCCATCTGGCGGCCATCGCTGAACACGGGCCGTGCCCCTATCACCGCTTCAGCTTTTCGCCCCTCAAGCCGGCCGCGCCCGAGATGGACGATCTGTTCGAAGATCCGGCGTGAAGTTTATCGAAATTAACCAAATCGTCCGGAAGCGGCACACCCGCCTCCGTCTTGGTTAAACCTCGTCTTTACCGGGCAAACGCAACATGGCGGCAGTTGAGTTCGCGTAACCCGGTTTCTGTCCATGAGTATCGTACGTGCCGGGGTGACCCGCTCCAAGCCCCAGATTCAGGTCTCGCGTACTGGGGCTTCGGCGCGGCGTCCAAAAGTCATCGCGCCACTTGCGCCGCTGCCGCTCGACCAGATTCTGCTGGGCGATTGCATCGAACAGATCAACGCCCTGCCCGAAGATTCAATCGATCTCGTCTTCGCCGATCCGCCCTATAATCTGCAGCTCGAAGGCGCGCTGTCGCGTCCAGACCAAAGTGTCGTCGATGCAGTGGATGACGATTGGGATAAATTTTCGAGCTTTGCCGAATACGATAAATTCACGCGCCAATGGCTCACCGCCGTGCGTCGCGCGATGAAGCCCGATGCGACGATTTTCGTCATCGGCTCCTATCACAACATCTTCCGCGTCGGCACGATCCTGCAGGATATGGGCTTCTGGATCCTGAACGATATTGTCTGGCGCAAAAACAATCCGATGCCGAATTTTCGCGGCCGTCGCTTCACCAATGCCCATGAAACAATGATCTGGGCCTCAAAAAGCGCGACAGCGAAAAACTACACATTCAATTACGAGGCGCTGAAAGCAGGCAATGAAGATTGCCAGGTGCGCTCCGACTGGCTTTTGCCGATCTGCACGGGCGGCGAGCGGCTGAAAGATGACAAGGGCCGCAAGACCCATCCCACGCAAAAGCCCGAAAGCCTGCTCACACGCGTGATCCTCTCAGCCTCCAACAAGGGCGATGTCATTCTCGATCCTTTCTTCGGATCGGGCACGACGGGTGCTGTGGCGCGCCGTCTTGGGCGTCATTTCATCGGCACGGAACGTGACGAGACTTATGCCAAGGCTGCCAAAAAGCGCATCGCTGAAATCGTGCCTCTGCCCGACAATGCTCTGGCCATTGCGCCGACCAAAAGATCCGAACCGCGCGTTGCCTTTTTGAGTGTCATTGAGGCGGGCCTGATTGCGCCCGGCACAATGCTCACCGATGCAAAACGCCGCCATCAGGCTCTGGTGCGCGCCGATGGTACGCTGAGCCTTGGCCAGATCATCGGCTCGATCCACAAAGTCGGCGCCCTGGCGCAAGGCCTGCCGGCCTGCAATGGCTGGACCTTCTGGCATTTGGAGAAAGCCGGAAAACTCGTGTGCATCGACGATATGCGCAGCGAGATCCGCGCGCAAATGCGCGATTGATCATTCGAATTCGAGCGCGAGGCCGTCCTCTTCGGCGGCCTCTTCAATCGCATCCAGAATGGTCCCAAAATCCTCCAGCGCAATCTCTTCGCCATCGGCATAATGCGTGATCGCATCCAGTTCGATCAGCGCATCGGCCTCCTCGCTTTCATAGACAGGAATATCGAGCACGCGCCCGCGATGCTCGACATGAATGCCCGTGTCGGTGAAAGTGACGATGGGCCCACGTTTTTTAGGCATTCTCAAACCTCTCCCCCGTCATTGCGAGGAGCGAAGCGACGAAGCAATCCAGAAGGCAGCACGTGAGGCTTTCTGGATTGCTTCGCTTCGCTCGCAATGACGTTTCACTTTTCAAAACTGCGCGCATGTTCAATCACTTTGCGCATGACGCTGGGCAAAGCCTCATCATCGAGCAGCGCATCTTTGACGAAACGCGCGCCTTTGGGCGCTTTGACTTGCGTGCTGGCAACAAAGATCGTCAGGCGCAAAGCAAAATGCGTAAAAACATGCTCGACATGTCCGGGCAGTTTTTTCCACTTCGCTTCAACCGGCGCTGATTGCAGCGCATCGGCCAGTTTAAAATCCTTGCTCCATTCCGTGCCGGGAATTTCCGTCATGCCGCCGAGCAATCCTTTGGGCGGGCGCGTGCGCACCAGCACGGCGCCATCCTTGCGACGCAGGAAGAAAGCAGCACCCATGCGCGAGGGACGCTCAGCCTTGGGCGCTTTGACGGGAAATTCTTCCGGTCTTCCTTCTGCCCGCGCCTGGCATTCCTCGTTTAAAGGACAAAGCGAACAGGCCGGACGGCGCGGCGTGCACAGCGTTGCGCCCAGATCCATCATGGCTTGGGCAAAATCGCCCGCGCGTTTTTGCGGTGTCAGTCCGCCGGTTTTTTCGCGCACCAGCGGCTTGGCGCGCGGCATCGGCTCTTCAATGGTGAAAAGACGCGTCACCACGCGCTCGACATTGCCATCGACAACAATCGCGCGTTTGCCAAAGGCAATGGCGGTAATGGCGGCCGCCGTATAGGGGCCAATGCCCGGCAGCGCGCGCAAGCCATCTTCCGTATCTGGAAAACGCCCGCCGTGATCCTGGGCCACCGCCTTGGCGCAGGCGTGCAGATTGCGCGCGCGCGAATAATAGCCAAGCCCCGCCCAGGCGCGCATGACATCATCGCTTTCAGCTGCTGCCAGCATGTCGACACGCGGCCAGATGCGCAGGAATTTTTCATAAAAAGGTTTGACCGCCTGCACGGTCGTCTGCTGCAGCATGATCTCCGACAGCCAGACCGCATAAGGATCGGGCTGCACGCCGGGTGCCGCACGCCAGGGCAAGTGGCGACGGTGACGGTCATACCAATTGAGAAGCTTGGCGGCGGCAGTCATGGCCCTGTCTATGCCACGTCTGGGCGTCATGGTAAGCCCTTCTCATGTCGCTCCCACCCCGCAACCGCCGCAAGACCTTTGTCCTGGCCGATCTCACGGCCAAGGCGCTCGATCCGGTTCTGGCCAAACAGGGGTTCGGCCAGACCGATATTGTCCTGCATTGGGAGGAGATTGTCGGCGAGCGGCTGGCGCGCGTCTGCGAGCCGGTGAAATTGCAATGGCCGGCGCGCGCCCCCAAGGCTGCCCCCGGTCACGGGCCGGAGCCGGCCTCGCTTGTCGTGCGCGTCGAGAGCGGCTTTGCGATTGAATTGCAGCATCTCTCCGCCCTCGTGCTCGAGCGGGTGAATATGCATCTGGGCTGGAAAGCCGTCGGGCGAATCCTGATCCGGCAGGGGCCGATCGGCCTTTCGCGGCCACCCAAGCGCCAAAAGCCGGTTCCCGACCAGGCCGCTAAAGACGAGGCCGAAAAGCAGGCGCGCGGGATCGAAGATGAAGCCCTGCGCGAGGCGCTGGCGCGTCTGGGCGCGCAGGTCATTGCCGAAAAACGGGGGCCGGCGCGGCGTTAGGCGCCCTTGCGCCCCCTTCTTGCACTTGCCACATTCCGCCCCACCATTAAGCATGGAGCCAATGCCGCGCTGCGGCCATCAGGAAAGCCAGACGCCATGACGATCCAGAGCATGAAGACCCGCCGCCAATTCCTCGAATATACGGCGGCTGCAGGGGCATTTGTCGCAGCCTGGAAGTCTGGCCTCCTCTCCCCGGCGCTGGCGCAGGGCGCGGGCGATGTGCCCATGGCGCAGCTGATGTCGCCCGGCCCCCTGCCCGATGTCTGGCTAGGCTCCCCCAATGCGCCGGTGACGATCATTGAATATGCATCCCTGACCTGCTCGCATTGCGCGACTTTCCACAACACGACCTTTCCGGAATTGAAGAAAAACTACATCGACACCGGCAAAGTACGTTTTTCCATCCGCGAATTCCCGCTCGATCCGCTCGCTCTGGCAGGCTTCATGCTGGCGCGCTGCTCAGGCAACGACAAGCGCGAGGCGATGATCGATCTGCTTTTCGCCCAGCAGCAGAACTGGGCCTTTCGCGACAAGCCGCTCGATGCCCTGACTGCCATGACGCGCCAGACCGGCATGTCGCAGCAGACGTTTGAGACCTGCCTGCGCGACAAGACCCTCTATGACAATGTGAATGCCGTCCGCGACCGGGGCGGCAAGGATTTCAAGGTGGATTCGACCCCGACCTTTTTCATCAACGGACGACGGGTCAACGGGGCCCTGTCGATGGCCGAAATGGCGAAAATCATCGATCCGCTGGTCAAGGGCTGAACGAAACCCCTGATTTAGGCTGGATAAGTCCGGTTGCTCACAGGAAATCGCCGGACTTGCCTTGAACCCGCCACGTGCTTGTGACGCCTTAGACGCCTCCCCGTCCCATGCCGGTCCGGGGGCCCCTGCGTCTTTGGCGCGGGGGGCTTATTCCTCACGCCGCCCCCTGGAGCCGCGGAAGCCCGATGAAGTTCAACCGCCTGCGCATAGTCGGCTTCAAGTCTTTCTGTGAAGCGACCGATTTCCAGATCGAGCCGGGTCTGACCGGCATTGTCGGGCCCAATGGCTGCGGCAAGTCGAATCTCGTCGAAGCCATGCGCTGGGTGATGGGCGAGAATTCTTACAAGAACATGCGCGCGTCGGGCATGGACGACGTGATCTTTTCCGGCTCCGGCAATCGCCCCGCCCGCAATACGGCGGAAGTGGCGCTGGTTCTCGACAATGCCGACCGCTCGGCGCCGCCCGCTTTCAACGATTCCGATCTGATCGAAGTCTCACGCCGCATTGAACGCGAACAGGGCTCGACCTATCGCCTCAACGGCAAGGAAGTGCGCGCCAAGGATGTGACGCTGCTCTTCGCCGATGCCTCAACCGGCGCGCGTTCGCCCGCCATGGTCGGACAGGGCCGCATCGGAGAGATCATTTCGGCCAAGCCGCAGCAACGCCGCCGTATTCTGGAAGAAGCAGCCGGCATTGCAGGCCTGCATTCACGCCGCCATGAAGCGGAATTGCGCCTCAAGGCAGCGGAAGAAAATCTGGCCCGCCTTGAAGATGTGATGAAACAGGTCGACAGCCAGATCGACTCGTTGAAGCGCCAGGCGCGGCAGGCCAATCGTTACAAGAATCTCGCCTCCGACATCCGCCGCAACGAAGCTTTGCTCACCCACATTTCCTGGCGTGACGTGACGCAATTGCTTGCGCAGGCCGAACAGAAGTTCAATGCCGATACAAGCGAAGTGGCCAAGCGCACCCGCCTGCAAGCTGAGGCCGCACGCCTGCAGGCCATTGCAGCCCATGGCCTGCCGCTGTTGCGCGATGAAGAAGCAAAGGCGGGCGCTGCCCTGCAGCGTCTCATTCTCGCGCGCGACCAGCTCGAAATCGAAGAAAAGCGCGCGCAGGAGCGTGCCGCCGAACTGGAGCGCCGCCTCGCGCAATTGACGCGCGACATGCAGCGCGAAACCGCGCTCATCGAAGATGCGGCCGGCGTTATCGCCAAGCTCGAAGCCGAAGCTGCCGAAATCGATGAAGCGAATGAAAATGCCGCCGAATCGGAATTCGAGGCCAAGGCACGGCTTGCCGACGCCGAAGGCGCGCTGGCCGATGCCGAACGCGATTTGACCGATGCGCAATCGGCTTTGTCCGATCTCAATGCGCGCCGCAATGCGCTCGAACAGGCCTTGCGCGAAGAAACGCAGCGCTACGAGCGCTTCGAATCCGAATGGCGCAAGGTTGCCGGCGAACTCGCCGCCCTGAAACAGGGTGCGGGATCGGATGAAGAAATCGAAATGCTCGCCATGGCGCTCGAAGAGGCGAGCGAAAATGCTGCGCAACTCGAGCAGGCTATGCTGGCTGCCGAAACGCGCCATGGCGCAGCGCGCGATGCCGAGGCTGCCACACGCGGACCGCTGGCAGAGGCCGAGCGCCGCGCCCAGCGCCTCGAGACCGAAGTGCGCACGCTTTCCAATTTGCTCAACACGGCATCGGGCGATCTCTGGCCGCCTGTCGTTGATGAAATCAGCGTCGAAAAGGGCTATGAGGCTGCACTCGGCGCCGCGCTCGGCGACGATCTCGATGCTTCGATCAATCCATCCGCACCCGCCCATTGGGGCGAGGCTTCGGCAGAGGCCAATGATGCGCCGCTGCCGCTGGGCGTGCGCCCGCTCTCCGAAGTGGTGAAAGCGCCTCCCCAGCTCGCCCGCCGCCTGTCGCAGATCGGCATTGCGCTGAAAACCGAAGGCGCGCAATTGCAAAAGCGCCTGCGCCCCGGCCAGCGGCTGGTCTCCAAAGAAGGCGATTTCTGGCGCTGGGACGGTTTTAGCGCCGCCGCCGAAGCGCCGACGCCGGCGGCTCGCCGTCTGGCTGAAAAGAATCGCCTCGGCGATCTCAAGAATGAAGCTGCCGAAGCGCGCGAAGCCGCAAATGAGGCCAAATTGCTGGCTGAAGCCGCGCAGGCCGAATTGCGCGAAGCCTCGGTATCGGAAATGAATGCGCGCCAAACCGCGCGCGCCGCCGCTCGCCAGGTGGAAGAAGCACGCGAGAAGCTTGCCCATCTCGAGCGCTCGCGCGCGCAGGTGGCAACCCGCATGTCGGCGCTGGAAGAAAGCGTCACGCGTTTTGCCGAAAACCGCGACGAAGCTTTGGTGAAAAAGACCGACGCCGAAACCGCGCTCAAAAATCTCGCTGCAACGCAGGCGATGATGTCCAAGCTCGAGCGCGCGCGTGCGGAGGCCGCCCAGCAGCGCGCCACCGCCGCCGAATCGCGCGCCGCCGTGCAAGGGCTTGCCCGCGAGGCCGAAGCGCGTCAGCGCCGGCGCGAAGCCATTGCCCTCGAATCCAATTCATGGGGCGAGCGCCGCGAACGCGCGACCGCGCAGATCGACGAAATCGGCGCGCGCATCGAAGAGACGCGCGAAGAGCAGGTCATTCTCGCCGAAGCGCCGAATGAATTCATCCAGCAGCGCCG